>MDSZ01259345.1_pt1 | contig 15939 bp, 18 predicted proteins | sample 811201 | NCBI WGS metagenome assembly MDSZ01 (sample SAMN05326647, study PRJNA326480) | marine metagenome | isolation source: seawater | place: Indian Ocean: North | collected 2010
ATCCGTCGCATGCGGCGGATTTTCGACGCGCTGCGCCCCGGCATTGAGGCGGATGTGGAGAGCGCGGTCGGCCGCATGCTGTTTCTGGACCGGCCGACGCCCGCGCGCCTGTCAGCCTGGCGCGCCAAGGCGCAGCAGCGCGCCGCCGGCGCTGCCGGCTTCGCCTATCCCGCTTATGGCCATCTCAAATTGTCGGGCATCGTCGAATCGCTTTGTGCGCTTCTGTTCCGGTTGAGCGGAGAGGATAGCGCCATGATGCGCGAAGCCTATCGCCAGGCAATATGGGCAGCGGTGCGCAATCAGGGCGCCGACCAATTAAGCGAGAGCAGCGGATCGGCCGCGGCACCCGTCGCCTTCTTCCGCGCCCATGATCTCGCGTTTCGCATCCGCCGTCTGCGATTTATGGCACGCCGTCTGGCCGAAACTCTGGAGATAGAGGCGCAAGCGGAGGATTCTGCGGTGCTCGCCATGCATGACGCGATTTATGGCGCGCTGTCTCTCTATGCCGAATGCGAAGACCATGACTTTTATGGTGACAGCGTCGTTGCCGCAGCCAAGGCCGTACCTGGCGACGCCGCCGCCGCGCTGGATGCGGTGGCGGCGGCGCGGGACCTCAAGGCCCGCGACGAGTCAGCCGACCGGATGCTGGCGGAGGCTCTGGCCGGGCTGCCCAAGGCAGGTCGCCGCACCATGTTGCTGGCCTATCTCGGCTTTCCCTTCACTGACATTGCCTCTCTACCGTTGCTCCAGGGCGACACTCTGGATGAATATGATCCGGTCAAGGTGGACCGGATTTCGCCGGAAGATTGCTCCGCCATTCGTCCGGGCGGCGCCGAAGCAACGCTGAAAGGGATAGAATTCAACAACTTCGGCGCATTTTTCAGCCGGGTCTATCGCGAAAATGATTATCTATGGGGGCGGCTGCACGGCATCGAACGGCTTCTAGACATCGTGAATTCGAGTGTTCCTGCGGCAAGTCGGCTTTCGCCAGACATGCTGGCCGACTATAGGCGAGCGGCGTTTCTGGCGATCCTCGACGAGGAAGAGTCGCGCTTGCCGCATGTTGCGGACTTGATCGCCAGCTTGCGGGAGGAAATCGGGTGAGCAGGCGTTTGGTGCTGGTTCCGATGGCTATGATGCTGGCGCTGACCGCCGGCTGCCGTGCGTCCGACGACAGCGCGCAGACGGACGATGTTGCCCAGCCGCTTCAGCCGACAGCCACTCAGGCTACCGCCCCGGAACCGCCCGCGCCTCAGCCCGCTGCGCCACCGAAGCCTACGCCGGCAGCAGCGGCCGCCGCTCCGACGCCCGCCAGTCCTGTCGTCACCGTGCGTACGCAACCCGCCCCTTACTTCCCGCTCGACTTACCCCCATCTGACGTCGCTGCCAGCGCCGCGCCCTTTCCGCGTGAGGTGACGGAATTCATGGTTTCGCGCGATGGCTGCGACCATTTTCGCGGCGAGGACCCCTATGACGCTGAACGCCGCGCCTTCATCCAGGAAAATATCGACGAGCTTTGCCGGGGCACGGACGCGCGCCTGGCTATGCTGCGGCGGCGCTATGCCGGCGACCCGTCGGTGATCGCCGCCCTGAAAGGCTATGACGACCGGATCGAAACGCAGCTCAGCTATCGCTGATCACTCCAGCAAGGCATCGATCGCCCGCGCCAGGTCTACATCCCGCTGGGACAGGCCGCCTGCGTCATGCGTTGTCAGCACAATGTCGACGCGATTATAGACGTTGGACCATTCGGGATGATGGTCGGCCTTCTCCGCCAAAATGGCGACCCGCGTCATAAAACCGAAGGCGGCGTTAAAGTCGGCGAAGGTGAAGCGGCGGGATAGTCCGTCCGGGTCGGTAATCGCAGTCCAGTTCGATAGGTGCGCGAGCGCCTTGGCGCGTTCGTCTTCATTCAACCTGGCGATCATGTCTCTATCCCTTGGCGGCGCTTTGCGCTTATGTGGCAGTCATGTCGCAGACCCGTCAACCGCCGCGCTTCGCGCCTACCGCGCAGGACATCGAAACGCTCGCGCTTGAAGCTCTGAGCCGCCTGCCCGATCCCTTTCGGGAACATCTGTTCAACGTCGTGCTGTTTGTCGAAGACTTCGCCGATTCCGACACCCTGCGGGCGATGGACATTGACGACCCCTTCGGCCTCACTGGGCTTTATACCGGGCGCCCGGTCGGGCAAGACGCGCAGACGGGCGATACACCCCCTATGATCCACCTGTTTCGCCGTCCCCTGCTCGACGAATGGGTCGAAACCGGGGTGCCCCTCGACGCCCTCATCACCCATGTCGTCGTGCATGAGATTGGCCATCATTTCGGTCTGTCCGACATCGATATGCACGTGCTGGAGGATATGGTCGGATCATGATCGATGCGGCGCTGCGGCTCGACGACGTCGCCTGCGTGCGCGGCGGGCGGATGCTGTTCCGCGGCGTTTACCTGACATTGGCTCCAGGGAACGGCGCGATGCTCACCGGTCCCAATGGCGTGGGCAAATCCAGCCTATTGCGGCTTTGCGCCGGGCTGCTTCCGGCTTTCACCGGATCGGTAGCCCGGAGCGGGGGCGTGGCGCTATGCGACGAGAAGCTGGCGCTGGACAGCGATGCGACGCTTCATAAGGCGCTGTCCTTCTGGGCCGCGATCGACAAGGCGGACCCGGCGCAGGTCGATGCCGCAATCGACGTCATGGCCTTGGGCCCGCTTACCTGCGTGCCGGTGCGAATGCTTTCGACGGGGCAACGAAAGCGCGCCATGCTTGCGCGGACCATCGCGAGCGGTGCAGCGATATGGCTGCTGGACGAGCCGGGCAATGGCCTCGACGCCGCCTCGCTCGAACTTCTGGGCTACGCCGTTGAGCGTCATCTGGCCAATGGGGGAATCTCCCTCGTCGCGTCCCACCAACCTCTTTCCTTCCCCGCGCCGGTGACGATCCACCTGCCAGACCATCAGGTCGCGCCGGAATGAGGCTGGTGTGGCTTCTCGTCCGCCGGGACTTGCGGCAAGCCTGGATATCGGCCGGGCTCTGGCTGCCTGTGGCGTTCCTGCTGCTCGTCGCCAGCCTCTACCCTTTCGCGGTCGGGCCCGACGCCCGGCTGCTCGCGCGTACCGGAGGAGGCATGCTCTGGATCGCCGCGCTGCTCGCCAGCCTGCTGCCGGTGGATCGCCTGATCGCTCCGGATGCGCAAGCCGGCGTGCTTGATCAGATGGCCGCCCGTGGCATTGGCGAAGAAATGATCGTGCTGGCCCGCCTGGTGGCGCACTGGATCGGCTTTGGCCCCCCCTTGATGCTTGCGGCCCTGCCCGCGGCCGCCTTGCTGAAGCTGGACAGCGCGATGATAGTCCGCCTCGAAATCGGCCTGCTCATCGGTACGCCGGCACTAGCTGCCCTTGGCCTGCTTGTCGCTACGCTCACTGCCGGTTTGCGCTCCAGCGGTGCGCTGGCGGGGCTCCTTGCGCTGCCGCTTGCCGTGCCGCTGCTGATTTTCGGCGCCGGCACATTGGGGGATGGCAGCGGAGCCGCGCTCAAATTTCTCGCGGCCGCGTCGCTGTTGCTAGTCGCGATCACGCCTTTCGCCGGCGGGGCAGCGCTGCGCGCCGGGCGCGAATAGCGACAGGCGGCCGCCAAACCGGCTCTAAACGCCGGTCAATAATATCCTCATTGACCTTCACGCGCGGCGGGCATAGCAGGGCGGCGCTTTTCCCAAGGACAAGAGTGCCCGAACAATGACCTATGTCGTGACCGACAATTGCATCCGCTGCAAATTCATGGATTGCGTCGAGGTCTGCCCCGTGGATTGTTTCTACGAGGGGGAAAATATGCTGGTTATCAACCCCAGCGAGTGCATCGATTGCGGTGTGTGCGAGCCGGAATGTCCTGCCGAGGCGATCCTGCCCGACACCGAGAACGGCCTGGAAAAATGGCTGGAGCTCAACACCAAATATTCCGCCGAATGGCCCAACATCACGGTCAAGGGCGATGCGCCGGCTGATGCCGAAGCCATGAATGGCGTCGAGAACAAACTTGACCAGTTCTTTTCTCCCGAACCGGGCAAGGGCGACTAAGCCAGCCTCGATCGCGTTGACGTCTCATATCGAGCCACGCTCCCAGCGATTATGTCTGGGGGTGGTAATTTTGTTACGAATCTGCTAAAAGCGGCCGCAACGGTCGGATTCCCCTAGATGCGGCCCTGGAGAATGAACTTCATGTCTTGACGGGTCGCGCCGGGCACATTGTGGCATTCCGCTTTGTTTCGCTGCTCCGCGACGGCCCGCCTCCCGCTAGAATTGGAAAGGTATCAAATGGCTGCCAAGGCGCTGTCCTTTGACGTTGGTGATTATGTCGTTTACCCCAAGCATGGCGTTGGCCGTGTGATCGAGCTTCAGAAGGAGCAGATTGCGGGCATGGAATTGGAGCTCTATGTGCTCCGGTTCGAAAAGGAGCGCATGACGCTCCGCGTGCCGACCAACAAGGCCGAAGGCGTAGGTATGCGCAAGCTCTCTTCCAACAAGACGTTGGAAGAGGCCATGGAAACGCTCAAGGGCAAGCCCAAGGTCAAGCGCACCATGTGGTCGCGCCGTGCGCAGGAATATGAAGCGAAAATCAATTCGGGCGACCTGGTGTCGATCGCCGAAGTGACCCGCGACTTGTTCCGCGCCGACGACCAGCCGGAACAAAGCTATTCGGAGCGCCAGATTTTCGAAGCCGCTTCGAGCCGCCTGGCGCGCGAACTGGCCGCTATGGAAGAGACGGACGAACCCAGCGCTCTGCAGAAAATCCTGCGCATCCTGAATGAGGCCGCGCCCAAATATGCAAAGGTCGAGGGCTGATCATTCGTCGTTTTTGAGACATAAAAAAGGAGCGCTTCGACCCTGTCGATGCGCTCCTTTTTTCGCCCTTGTCGCGGCGACCAGAGCTTACTGATCCTTTACGGCGCCCGCGGCGTCCTGGGCCGCATCACCCACGCTGCTAGCTGCTTCGCCGACCTGAGAAGCCGCGCTGGACACGGCATTGTCCTTGCTGGTTTCACTGCTGATCAGGAAGAAGGCAGCGACCGCCACCACGACGACCAGCAACAATATCGCCAGCGTCATGCCGCCGCCACTGCGACGCTCAATCACCGTGGTCGTGGTAGTTGCCGGTCGTTCCTGTTCGACCTGGTAATCGGCCATGATCTCGTCCTCCTCCTCATTGTTGTGCCACCCGGCAGGATCAATGCCAAATAGGATACGGAGGTTCCCGATCGGCCCTCTAATTGCCTCGATAGCTGCTATAGCCATAGGGGCTCATGACAACCGGCACATGATAGTGGGCGCTGTCGTCATCAGCGCGAAAAACAATGTCGATTTCAGGAAAAAAGGGCTTGGCCCCCGCGCCCGCATAGCGGCTGATGTCGAAGCGAATCCGGTAGATGCCCGGCGGCGTCACCACCTCCGACCCGAAGTTGCGCACACGGCCATTGGCATCGGTCGCCGCGCTGCCGACCGCAACCCAGTCGCCAGCGTCATTTTTCCGCTCCAGCGTCGCAGGGATGCCCGCGCCGCCGGTGCCCGTCGCCAGGTCCAGCACATGGGTCGAAATCTCCGATGCTGCCGCAGGCATCGGCAGCGCGGCAAGAGCGCCAAGGATTGAAATAGAAAATGCGTAAACGACCTTCATGACGGCACCTTCCAACTTTGGACGATATGTGAAACGCATGTTCAGGCCGTCCCGTCCTCGACCGGGACGAAAGCACCCTTGGCGCGATCCTTTACCACCTTGTCCGCGCGGAAGACCGATCCGCTCATGGTGATATAGACGCCCGGCTCGGCCACCTGCGCCGTGGCGAATGCCATGCCCAGATTGAAACTTGCGTCGCTCTCGCCGAAACGCGCAGGGGCCAGGGCGCCGACAAGCACGATCGTCTTGCCCTCTATGTCTTTCAGAACCTTCGCCGTTTCGGTCATGGTGTCGGTGCCATGGGTGATGACGATGTGCCGTTCCCGCGCCGCTGCGACCCGGGCCGCGACCAGCGCACGGTCCTTGTCGTCCAGTTCCAGACTGTCCTTGCGGGTGACTTCCTCGATCCGGAAAGGCCGCTTGACGCGGGCTACGTCGAGCAGCTTCGCCATCACGGTTTCACCAACCTGATAATCGGACAGGGCATCGAAATAGATTTTGTCGATGGTGCCGCCAGTCGTCAGCAGCAGAATCGGGGCGTCGGGGGACAGCATGGCATACTCCGAAGGATGTTTGCGGGGCCTCTAGCCTAACGCTTTTCGAAGGGGAACCGCCCATCAGTGCCCGCGCGCCATTGCCTCTCCGCGATCCCGCGCCGCTTCCAGCGTTTCGGTCATAAGCGTCAGCAGCCGATCGTCCGCGTCCAGGACGTTCAGGCCCTCACGCGTCATCCCGCCGGGGCTCGCCACCTGATCGGCCAAAGTCGCGGGCGTCACCTGCGCCGCCGCCGCCATATTGGCCGCGCCCTGCACTGTCGCCATCGCCATTCGCGCGGCCTGATCTGCTGGAATACCGATCGCCTCCCCTGCTCGCGACAGCGCGTCGACAAAGCGGAAGAGAAAGGCCGGTCCACAACCCGACAGCGCCGTCACCCGGTTGAACAGCGCCTCGTCCGCCATCCATTCGGAAAGGCCCAGCGGTCCCAGCAGAGCCTCCATATTCGCCCTGCCGGATGGGGAAGTATGTGCATCGGTGTAGAGGGCTACAACGCCCTGCCCCATGCCGACTGGCAGGTTCGGCATCGCGCGCACGATGTCGCCCGTCGCCGGGAAACGCGCACGCAAGTCCCCCAACGTCGTCCCCGCCAGGATCGACAGCATCGAGACTTCGGAATGGCAAAGCGGTGCCAGTTGCGCTGCGACGTCGGCGACCTGATAGGGCTTCATGCCCAGCATCACGGTCGTACCGTGCGCCAGCGCCTGCGGATAGGTCGTCACCACATCAATCCCGTCCGCTACGGGCCCACCGCTTGGCCGCAGGACTGTGACGCGGCTGGGATCAAGACCGCAGTCCAACCAACGGGTCAACATCTGTCCGGCCATATTGCCGCAACCAACGAGGAAGAGATGCTCGGGCCAGCCTTTGGCCATGGATCAGGCCTCGCCGCGGGTTTCGATCAGGCTGGCCGAAATCGCCTCTGACGGCGACTTGCCGCCCCACAGGACGAACTGGAATACCGGATAGAAGCGCTCGCATTCGTCAATTGCGGTTTCGACCAGCAATTGCGCCTGATCGAGCGTCAGCGTGCCGCCCGCACCCAGCAGGGCTCCATGGCGGAACAAAACTATGCCGCTGGACGACCATAATTCGAAATGGCCGATCCATAGCTGCTCGTTGATGAGGCCCAGCGTTTCATAGATCGCCGAACGCTTGTCTTCCGCCACGCGCACGTCAGGCAGCACCAGCAGTTGAAGCACCTGATCTTCGTCACGCCAGATGCCGCGCAATTCATATTGCGCCCAGGACCCTTGCGTATTGCCGACGATCTCATCCTCGCCGACCTGGTCGAAGCTCCAGCCATGCGCCTCAAAATAAGCGGCCAGCATGTCAATCGGCGCAGCTTCCTGCCCGCCCTGTTCAAATTCGTCGCTATCCATCATCGGCGCGCCTTAACACCGCAGGACGGCAAAGGACAGTCGTTCAGTTGGCGTCGTCCGGCAGCGGGGCAACGCCTTCGATGCTGCGATCGAGCGCTTCGTTCGCCTTGGGCTTGACGGTCTTGACGCTCTTGGCGACTGGTTCGCCAGCCTTGCCTTCCAGCGCGTCGATGCGGGCTTTCAACGATTCCACCTCTTCACGCGCGGCCTGAGCCATCGCCTTGACCGTATCAAATTCCTCGCGCGATACGAAGTCTACACCGCCGATCCATTCCTTGGCACGTTCCCGCGCGTTGGATTCAAATTCGCGAGTCATCCCGGCCATGGTGCCGGCCGCGCCGTTGACCAGCTTGGCCAGATCGTCGAAAAAGCGATTCTCGCTCTGCATTGCTCTTGTCCTTCCTGCGGCGCGACCGGCGCCTTCCTTTATCTTACTTGGGCCCTGAGCGCCGGAGCCACAAGGGTTTCCGCATCAGGATTAAGGCGGCCGATCTGGTAATTGAGAACTGCGGCGAAACATAGCCAGGCCAGATAGGGCAGCATCAATATGCCAGCCAGTCGGCGAATGCGCCAGAAATAGCGGATGGTGAGCCCCACGGCGACGATCAGCGCCACAATCAGGATCAGCGCAGCGTCCACCTGATGCATTCGAAAGAAAAGCGGCGACCAGGCCAGGTTCATCACCAATTGCAACAGGAATAGGCCGACCGCCACGCCGCGCGCTTGCGCCCCCCGCGCATGCAGCACGATCGCGAACGCCAGCGCCATCAGCACATATAGGATCGTCCAGGCGACGCCGAATGCCCAGCCCGGCGGCATCAATGCGGGCTTGTCCAGCGCGGCGAACCAGCGATTGCCGTAGCCGTTATTGGCGAGTTGGCCAGACAGGAAGCCCAGAAACACGATGGCGGGCACGGTCACCAGCGCCCACCGCAGATAGGACAGGCGCAACTGCCCCCGCGACGCGATTCCATTCATCGGCAACAACACCCCCGCGCTTGTCCCTCATTCGGCTGGTTCGGGCGAATCCTTGAGCGCCGATTCCAGCTTGCGGCTGACGGTTTGCGGAGAAACCGTGCGCTTGGCAACGCGCGAATAGAAGATGGGGATGAGGAACAGCGTGATCAGCGTCGCCAGGCTGACGCCGAACACCACGACGACGCCGATCGACTGGCGCGCCGCCGCCCCCGCGCCGCCGCGGATCACCAGCGGCAGCGCGCCGATGACCGTGGCGATCGATGTCATGAGGATCGGCCGCAACCGGCGCTTCGCCGCTTCCCGGATGGCGCGGCCTATTTCCAGTCCCTCATCACGCAGCTGGTTGGCGAACTCGACGATCAGAATGCCGTTCTTCGCCGCCAGGCCGACCAGCATGACGATGCCGATCTGGCTGTAGAGGTTGACCGATCCGCCGGTCAGCGCCAGCCCCAGCACGCCGCCCGCCACGGCGAGCGGCACTGTCGCGATGATGACGCCGGGATGGATGAAGCTTTCGAATTGCGCCGCGAGCAACAGGAACACCACCACGATGGTGAGGCCGAACACCAGCCAGATCGCACCGCCGGTTTCACGCAGCGACTGGCTTTCCCCGCGATAGCCCAGCGCGATGACTTCGGGCGACTGGCGCGCCTGCCCTTCCAGCCAGGTCAGCGCATCGCCCAGCGACGTGCCCGGCGCCAGCGCGGCGGTCAGCGTGATTGCCCGCAATTTGTTGAAGCGGTTGAGTTGGCGCGGGCCTGCCACTTCCTTGACCGTCACCAGCGATGACAGGGGCACCAGTGCGCCGGTCCGGCTGCGAACGTTGATTCGCTCCAGGTCAGCGACGGTTTCGCGCCCTTCATCCTCCGCCTGCACCAGAACGCGATATTCCTCGCCCCGGTCGACATAGGTGGTGACACGGCGGGACCCCAGCAGGCTTTGCAGCGCCTGGCTGACGTCATTGACCGATACGCCGAGGTCCCCCGCCCGTTGAAGATTGGTCTCGATCCGCATCTGCGGCTTGGATTCCTTGTAGTCGCTGTCGAGGTTGATGAGGCCAGGATAATTGGCCGCGGCCGCCATGATCCGGTCACGCGCCGCCGCCAGACCTTCATAGGTCGCGCCCGCCAGCACAAGATTGACCGGCAGCCCCCGGCCCCGGCCCAGCCCGGATCGCGGCGCCGCATTGCCCCGCACGCCGGGCTGCTCGGCAATCACCTTGTTGATGATGGTCGCCACTTCCGCGGTGGTGATGCTGCGATCCTCCCACGGCCGCAGGAAGGCGATGACATTGCCACTGTTGAAATCGTCGGTCGTTCCGAAACCACCGGGGGCGCGAACCACCAGATTTTGCAGCGTGCCATCCTTGCGCAGGAAATTGAGGTCCTTCTCGATCTTGAGCATATAGGCCAGCATCTGGTCATAGCCGGTCCCTTCGGGCGCGCTGATGCTGGATTCAACGACACCAGTATCTTCGGCCGGCGCTAGTTCGGTCGGCAGGCGGGTGAAGAAGAAGCCGGCGACGCCCAGAAAAATCACCACTGCCAGAACCGGCAGCAAGGGCTTGCGCAGCACATGGTCGAGCCAGCGGGCATAGCCACTCTCGATCCGCTGGAACCGGTTATCGACCCACCGCGCCAATCGCCCGCGCTCGGCGGTCTTGAGCAGTTTGGAACAGAGCATCGGCGCAAGGCTGAGCGAGATGAAGCCGGAAAAGCCAATCGCCGCGATCATAGCGATGGCGAGTTCCCGGAACAGCAGGCCCGTCTGTCCGGCCAGGAACATGATCGGCACGAAGACTGCGCACACCACCAACGTCGTGGAGATGATCGCGAAGCCCACCTGACGCGACCCCAGATACGCCGCGACCAGCGGATCATCACCCTGCTCGACCCTGTGATAGACATTTTCGAGGACGACGATCGCGTCATCGACCACAAGGCCGATCGCAAGCACGAACGCCAGCAGCGTCAGCAGATTGATCGACAGGCCCAGCAACCACATCACGGCGCAAGTGGCGAGCAAACAGATCGGCACGGTGACAGCCGGAACCAGCGTCGCACGGACCGACCCCAGAAACAGGAAGATTACCATGATGACGAGCAGCGCCGCTTCCAGCAGCGTATCGTAGACATTCTCGATCGCGCGCTCGATAAACAGGCTTTCGTCAGTGCCAATGGCGATGGACATGCCCGCAGGCAGCTCCAGCTCCTTGATCAGCGCCTTGGCCTTTTGCGCCACTTCCAGCGTGTTGGCCCCCGACTGGCGAATGATGCCAAGGCCGATCGCGGTGCCGCCATTGGAGCGGAAACTGCTATAGGGATTTTCCGGCCCTTCCTCGATCCGTGCGACATCGCCCAGCTTCACCTGATAGCCATCCGCCCCGCGTCCGATGACCAGATCGGCAAATTGTTGCGGCGTGGCGAAAGGGCGCTCGACGCGCAGGGTCTGGTTCTGCTGCTTTGATTCAAACCTGCCAGCGGGCAGTTCGACATTCTGCGTGCGCAGCGCATTTTCGACATCCGCCGGCGTCAGCCCGAACGCGGCCAGCTTCTCAGCGTTGAACCAGATACGGGTCGATGGCCGCGCCTCACCGCCGATGAACACGCGGGCAACCCCGTCGATCGCGGAGAAGCGGTCTACGATATTGCGGTCGACATAGTCGCTGATCTGGATGGAGCTCCAGCCCGGCCGCGATACGGAAAGGAACAGGATGGATCGGGCATCGGAATCCACCTTGCGAATTTCAGGCGCCAATGCGTCTTCGGGCAAATCCTCGACCACCGACCCGACCCGGTCGCGCACGTCATTGGCGGCGCTGTCGATATCGCGCGAGGGGTCGAATTCGATGTTGATGTCCGACTGGCCATCCTCCGACGTCGATGTGATCGTCTGAATGCCCTGCACGCCCGCGACTGCATCCTCGATCAACTGGGTGATGCGGGTTTCCACGACAGACGCTGCCGCGCCAGTATAGATGGTTTCCACCGAAACGATCGGCGGATCGGTGTCGGGATATTCGCGCACCGAAAGGCTGAGATAACCGACCACGCCGACGATGCAGAGCAGCACAGCGACAACCGCAGCGAATACGGGGCGGCGGACGGACAGGTCGGACAGCTGCATGGCGACGCGTCCTCAGCCCTTGGCCTTGGCGGCGCCGGATTGCGGCTTGTCGCCGGCCAGCCGCACCGTTGCGCCGTCGCTCAATTTGACGACACCTTCGGTCACGATGGGCTGGCCGGCCTTGAGGCCGCCCACAATTTCGACCATGCCATTCTGGCGCATGCCGGTATCGACCTTCACCCGCTTGGCGGTGCGCCCGTCCAGCGCGAAGACATAACGATCCTCGCCATCGCCCACCACCGCGAGTTCCGGCACCGCCAGCGACTCCCGCTGGCTGGCCTGAACGCTGACGGTCAGCAACATGCCGGGTTTCAGTGCCTTGTCCCCATTGGGCAGGATGGCGCGGACCCTGACGGCGCGCGTCGCCGGATCGATCACCGGGTCGATGGTCGCGATCGTCCCCTTGAACGGCCGATCGGGCCAGGCGGCGGATACCGCGTCGATCGGCATGCCTTCGCGGATCATCGACAGCTGGGTTTCGGGAATGGCGAAATCCAGCTTGATGCGACTGATGTCGCTCACTGTGGCGATCGCGGTCCCGGCCGGGATGATCGCGCCCGGCGATATGGTGCGCAGGCTGACCCAGCCGCCAAAGGGTGCACGGATCACCCGGTCGCTGATCGCGGCGCGCGACTGGTCAGCCGCCGCCTTGGCCGCGTTTGCGAGCGCAAGCTGCTGGTCGAGCGACGCGGCGGTGGCAAAGCCGCGCGTCTTGAGCGCCTGAATACGCTCCAGCTGCTGGCCGGCCTGCCGCGCCTGCGCCTGCGCGGCGGCGAGTTCCGCCTTTTCCTGCGCGACAGCCATGGTGGCGATCACCTGGCCCCGGCTGACGAAGCCGCCATCGGCGAAGTTCACAGTATCAATGCGCTCGGTCACGGGCGCGGACAACACGACCTGTTCATTGGCGAGCGCCGTGCCGACCGCTTCGACCCGGTCGGTAAAGGTCGCCGTCCCGATCGGCTTGACCGTCACCAGCGGCGCGGCGCGTTGCGGTTGCTGTTCCTCGCCGCTGCAACCGGCAAGACAAAGGGCGCTGAGAAATAGGGGCAAAATAAGGCGCATGATGAGGGGCTATCGGGCCTTTCCTCACGACACAAGCTGACCCTTGGTCGCGGTCTGTATCATTATGTATCGACGGCGGGAACGAAGCTGGCGCGATTATCCGCCAAGCCGGGCGTACAGAAGAAATTCGATATTGCCCTGCGGACCGGTAATGGGACTTTGCGTCAGTCCCGCGACGGTCCATCCCTGCGCCGCTACCCAGTCCTGCACCTCCATGCAGACGCGGTCATGGATGGCGGGATCGCGCACGACTCCATTTTTGCCAACCTCCTCCCGGCGCGCTTCGAACTGCGGCTTGATGAGCGTGACGAGGTGCGCGCCGGGTCGGGCGAAGCCGATCGGCTTTTCCAGCACCTTGGCCAGGCTGATGAAGCTGGCATCGCACACGATGATATCGACTGGCTCTGGTATATGGGCATCGGTCAGGATGCGGGCGCTGGTCTGTTCATGGACGATGACGCGGTCGTCGCTGCGCAACTTCCAGGCCAGCTGGTTGGTCCCGCTGTCGACGGCATAGACCTTCGCGGCGCCGTGCGTCAGCAGAACGTCGGTAAAGCCGCCGGTAGACGATCCGACATCCATGGTCACAAAGCCGGTAACGTCGATGGCGAACGCCTCCAGCGCGTGGGCCAATTTGATGCCGCCGCGCGATACCCAGGGATGATCGCGCCCGCGAAGGTCAAGCGCCGCGTCGGCCGGCACCTGCTGCCCCGCCTTTTCAACCTTGCGATCGCCCAGATAGACCAGGCCAGCCAGAATCAGCGCCTGCGCGCGCGCGCGGCTTTCGGCGAGCCCCGCATCCACAAGCAGCTGATCGGCACGAACCTTGGCCATCAGCGCACCAGCGCGGTAAGCGTGGCGGGCGTCAGCAGCTGCGGCAGCACAACGGCCTCCTTGCCCGGCGCATACCAGAGATAGAGCGGCACGCCCGACCGCCCCTGGCTTTCCAGGAAGCGGGTGATGGCTGGATCGGCATTGGTCCAGTCGCCAACCATGACAGTGACGCCGGCCTTGTCGAACGCCGCGCGCACCTCCGCCCTGTCGATGGCGGCGGCCTCATTGGCCTTGCAGGTCAGGCACCAGTCGGCGGTGAAATAGAGGAAGACAGGCTTGTTCGCGGCGCGCAGCCCATCCAGTTTCTCGACAGCGAAAGCGACAGAAGTTGCGGTGTTTTCAGCCCGTACCGGGGCGGCGGTGGGCAAAGCGATCGCGGCCCCGGCCAGCAATGCCAGCGCACCGATCCCGGCGATCAGGCCACCGCCCTTCCCACCATGCTGCCGCGCGCCCAGCCACCAGAGCAGCAACGCCAGCAGCAACGCCGCGCCAAGGCCGATGGTCATGCCCGACACGCCGCGTTGCTGGCCCAGCAGCCAGGCAAGGCCCAGCGCCGTCAGGAACATCGGGACCGACAACAGCTTCTGGAACCGCCCCATCCAGGCGCCGGGACGCGGCAGGCGGCTGCGCAGTGCCGGGATGTAGGCCATCAGCAGGAAGGGGAGCGCAAGGCCTACGCCCAGCCCCGCAAAGATGGCGAGCGCGGCGGCCAGCGGCAGCAGCAGAGCCGCGCCCATGGCGGCCGCCATGAACGGCCCGGTGCAGGGCGTCGCCACGAAGGCGACCAGCGCGCCGGTCCAGAACGCGCCCATCGTTCCGCCCTTGCCCGCCAGACCGTCTCCGCCGCCAAAAGGCCGCAGCTCGAAAAGGCCAGCAAGGTTGAAGGCAATGGCGCTGACGAGCAGTAGCAACGTCAGGATGATGCGCGGATCCTGTAACTGGAAGGCCCAGCCCACGGCATTGCCCGCAGCGCGCAGGGCCAGCAGCAGCCCTCCCAGCGCTAGACAGGTCAGGATTACACCCGCCGCATAGGCCAACGCCTCCCGCCGGACGCTGCGTTCGTCCCCGCCCGCCTTGGCCAAGCTCATCGCTTTGAGGCCCAGGATCGGGAAGACGCAGGGCATGATGTTGAGCAGCAGGCCGCCGAGCAAGGCGCCGCCCAGCGCCGCCAATATGGCGCTGGCCTGCCCTTCAGGTTGCAGTTCTTCGACTGGCCCTGGAACAGCCGTCAGCAGGAAACCGACATGGTCGCCCGTCCGCAGCACCGCCTGCACCGGGCCATCCTTGACGCCTTCACCCGCCGCCGTATCGATAACCATCTGGTTATCCTTTCGGGTCACGCGTTGGTCGGCCGCATAGCGGACCAGTCCTTCGGTCAGCGCGAAGAGATGGACGTCCCGTGCCTCCGCCTCCATGGGCAAGGGGATTGCCATGCGCAGCCGGCCGTCCTTGACCGCATAGCGCGCCTGCGATCCCAGCGGCCGGGGCAAGTGCATCCGCCAGGCGTCGAACTGCGTCCGCGACGCTGGCGCGACCGCGCCGTTGCCCGCGACCAGATCGAGCCGCAACGTTCCGCTTTCGGGCACGCACACCTTGTCTGTGCAGGCCAGCCATTGCGCCTTTGCCACCACCGGCAGGCGCGTCCCCTGCGCCACATCGCCCGCGACCTTGAGATTGGCGAGGATGGCATAAGGCCCTTCATAAACATGGTTCATCAGGCCCGAAATCAGCAGCGTTTCAGGCACCGGATAGCGCAGCGGGCCGACCGTCACACCCCTGGGCAAGGTCCATTCCACGCTCATGCCAAGGCCCGCGTCGCCGGGATTTTCCCAATAGCCATGCCACCCCGGTTCGGGGGTCATGGCAAAGGCGATGGTCGTTGCCCCACCGGGCGCGGGGCTGTCGCTTTCACTGTCCAGTTGCGCCGCGATATGGGCCGGACCGCCGCCGAACGCCCCCTGCGCCCATGCGACAGGATGGAGCGCCAGCAGCGCGAGCGTCATGACGATGACTTGAAAAATCCGCATCGGGCCTCTGGTCGGGTGGATGCTTGGGGGCTAGGTCGCTCCCCATCCGCCGTCAAGGCAAGAGAAGGTATAGCATGATGTTGAAGAGAGTCGCCGCCGCCCTGTTGCTCGCCACGGCCATGCCCGCTCTGGCCCAGGCGCCTGCAACCGCCCCCGCAAGCCAGCCGAGCGCGCCTGCAACGCCGCCCAAGCTGATCGTGGCGATCAGCGTCGACCAGTTTTCCGCCGACCTGTTCAGCGAATATCGCCAATATTATGTCGGCGGCCTCAAGCGGCTGACCAGCGAGGGCGCGGTGTTCCCGCGCGGCTA
>MDSZ01105739.1_pt1 | contig 15938 bp, 14 predicted proteins | sample 811201 | NCBI WGS metagenome assembly MDSZ01 (sample SAMN05326647, study PRJNA326480) | marine metagenome | isolation source: seawater | place: Indian Ocean: North | collected 2010
GTGTACTAGAAAAACCAGGCAATCAAATTGATTTTGAAAATTTAGACAATTTAATAAGCCCTTTTGATTCAATGGGTAATTTAGTTTCAAGTGATTTTACAAAGATAGAAGTTTCGCCATTTGGAGACAATATAATAAATTTTAATGGGATTAAGATAATAGACTGGGAATACTCTATAGGTAGATTAACCAGAAATCAAGTTATGTCTAAAGAATACATTAAGTTTGTATCTGTTCCAGCAAATGGTGTTAAATTAACTTCAGTAATTAACAAATTTGGAGTTATAATGATGACATTGTCTTTATGTAGTGATAAGCAAATTAGAAGAGGACTTTGCGGAGAAGGTTCTACTCCTATAAATCAATATATGTTTAATAATGTAGTGATTTCATTTAATAAACTTTTTGACTCAGAACAGGACATTTTACTTAAAAAATCATTATCAAGCACTGTTAAAACAACCGCTGCTTTTAATACAGTATCTGGTTATGCACCAAGTGGTAAAATATGTAGACTTACGCGCACACGTGACTCTGGGGATAAAACATATAAAGAAGGTATGAGACCAGATCCGTATTCTTGGAAAGGAACTTGTCCGGATCCAAATTATCAATATTTAAAACCAGAGGGTGTTCAAGACACTGACGGTCTTTGGTACCCATGTTGCGAAACAAAAACAAAAGAATCCGTAGAAATGATGAAAAAATATCTACTAACTGGTTTCCCTCGTAATAAAGAGCAGGCCGAAATGTACAATATTAAAAACGGACAAGATATGGGTTCTGGTATTATAGTGCCCGGAAGTAATATTATAGGAGCGAATGCTCTAGTTAATATAAACGGAAAATTTGAACAAGTAACTGTAATTAAAAAACTGAGTAAAAAATCAAATGAATACATAGTTAAAACATCTGACGGGAAAAATGTTACAGTAAAGGGTACAGATTTTCAAAGAGATTCTAGAGTATTTCCAGGATTAAACACTTTTAGACGAGAACAACTTCTTAATTGTATACAAAAAAATCTTTTTAGATTTGATCTTATTGTACAAACCGATGGAAAATTAATGAAAAATGAAGTATCTAGTCTAAATGAAAAATATAACAAAGAAAATGCAGACAAATTTATAACAATATTTGATCCAAGAGCTGTCGATTTATCTAATTTAACTTATTATAATGTCAACAAATTTACACAAGATGTATATAACGTTAGAAAAGTTCCAAATGATTCTTATAATTTCTTTTTAGTATTGAGTCCAGATGGAAATTTTTACATAAACGAAAAATTAAAGTCTATAGAATGCCAAATTTCTAATAAATTCACAGATACTATTATATTAAATGGATTTTTAAGATTTAACGACATCGAGTTTAAAAATGAATATCATATCACAGACTTATTGTACTATAATGAAACTTTAATAAACAACCAGTTTGATCAAAGATATATTATATTATTTGATCTTCAGAATTTAATGTTTACGAGTATAATAGATGAAATTTTAATTTATCCAGATGTATATTCAAATGTAATAGAAGGATCTTATGAGATAATCGATACAAATAAACAAGTAAAATTAATATTTATAGATTCTAAATGTTGCAATTATATTATATGGGGAAATAAAGATAATTATCAAGACATTATTCAGCTTCAGATATTAGAAAAATCTAAACAGACTATTAAATTTGGTTACAATAATGAAAGCATACCCGAAGGTATTGGTTTGGACTTTTTAAGTAGTTACACTTTTAATAAAAGAGAAATACCCGTAGATCTTTTTGTAAATGATTATTTTAATATCAAAATAAACAGGGACTCTGCTGGAAATGTGGTACCAAATAGAAAAATATCAATAATGGATAAATCTGAAATGTTTAAAACATTTGAAGAAACTATTGATATTTTACTTACTAAATTTAACCCAATTGAATACACCTTTTTCAGTGACCCAGATGAATGGGATACACCTGAAAACACTTACAGATTTTCAGATGGACTATTATTAAGTAGCTAACATCTGAGTTATAAATTTGAATAGATTATTAACATCGATGTCATTTTTCAAAAACTCTATCTCTATTTGAAATGTTTCATCTGAATTTGGTTTAGAAATAAAATTTCTTTCAGAATAATCCCCTGGAGTTATAGCCGTAAAATCTATTCTAAAAAGTCCATTTGGTTCTGTAAATGTTGTTCTGTATTTTCTATAACTATCACCTTCTGTATTATACTGTTTAACCTTAATTTCTGAAGACATTGCAATTCTAACATCAAAATTTATTACATTTTGCATATTTATATCAACATTCGATATCCTATTTTTAATTATAGAATCTAAGAATATATATTTACCAAATTCCCAAGAAAACATATATCTAGTACGAATTTTATCGGAATATATGTCTACGAAATCGTCTATATTTTGCGTAAAACCGAATGTCTCTACTTTTCTTATCATATCCATAAAACTTTGTTTTGATATTCTTGGGTTAAAATTTTGCTTAATGATTCCAAAACGTAATTCAACTTCTATTTCTTTATTTACATTTACATTTTTAATCATATCATTTATAATTTTTAATTGTTTTGGTTCTAGTAAATTTATGGTTTTATAATTTGCTACACATTGTAAAAGCTTTGTTTTAGTAGAATATTCTAGAACCTTTTTAATTTCACTCTTTGTTGATTTTTCTGATAAATTTAAGAAGTAATAAAGATCATTAATATTTACGGGATTTTTAAAACTGTTTATAACATTTAAAACTGTTTTTAGTGCATTGGGAGTCTTTTTATCTTTTCTTATTTCTTTAAAAACAAATTTGCCAGATTGATCAAGTGAAAATTCTGCTACATCATTGTCTTTAATACTTTGAGGAACCTGTACTATAACCTGTTTGTAATTTACTTGATATGGTTCTACGTTACCCCCTTTCGATACAAAAAGTCCCGCAGCTTGAGGCGAAACTTTTCTAACAAGCAAGTCTACTGTTTGTTCATTAGAAGGTTTCCATTTGTATTGAGTAGTTAGAAGTTTATCCCAGGAGCCTATTGTATATAAAGTATCGGCTGCCGTAAAGATTAAACCATCTAGCTTAAGAGTTTTCTTTATAAAAACATTTATCTGTTTTCCGTATGTTTTCATTAAAAAATTATAGTAGTCTCTTCTGTTGCTAGACAACAGTGTTTGAAGATAGCCAGTTTTTGATTCATTATACAAAACTCTGTGACTTTTAAGACTTTCTAGAAAATATATAGGTTTTAGTTCTATGTTAAACCAGTTTACAGATTTGAAAGCATCTGTTAATATTGGTTCTGATTTATTAAATCTTGAAGGAATTATTAGTTTATGAAGTATATCATATCTGTTAATGTATTGCCAAGGAAATGTCTTAAGTTTTCCATCTTCTGGAACGATAAAAGAAAACTCTTGTCCGATTATTTTTCCATCTTCTGAAGACACATCTATATTTTCTGGACCAAAAAGAATGTCAAAAGTCATAAAAGAAACACCTTTAACATATCTTGATTCTAATTCTTTATGAGCTATCCCTTCTTGATCAAAAAATACTATTTCGCCATCCAAAAGCATTTCTCGCGTGTTTACATATGGCAAAATATCGCGTGTATCATTGCGAACAGTATATATTTTCATATTTCTATCTATAAAACATACGATTCTTTGTTTAACGCTGGCTGTTTTAGAATCTGGACCAATATACATCAATACGCGAGTACCGTCTACCTTTTGAGTGACGGTGTATTTACTTTTATCATCGCGTCCTTTTGTCATAAGATGTACCATATCACTTCTTTCTAATGTAACTGGAAGACCTCCTATAAATTTAGACATATCATAGTTTTCATTTTTAGCTAAAAATTTAGATACTAATTTTTGAAACTGTTGCTCAACTTTTGGATCGCGTAACAATTCCATTATATGTATTATAATTATAATACATTTTATTTTAATATTGATTATTTTCTGCAAATAATTAATACTATAAATAATATAATAAGTATTAAAACGTTGGCAATATTTCCATTTAATTTACTAATTAAATATACTATTTCCCATGCGGATTTATTTTTGTCTAATTCAATTAAGTTAATAAAGAAATCTGAGATGATTTTGTTACTGTTCCATGTCTGTCTATTTTCAGTTTCCATAAAGAGTTGAACTATAAGTGGATATTTATATACAACTACATCATCACAAAAATAATCGGCATCTATATGACCATTGAAATTGTTTAGTTTTATTTTTTGTGTTAAAGTATGTCTATGAGCTTTTGATATAATTTGAGCATGTGCTCCACAAATAATAGAACTTTTATAAAAATTTTCATTTATTTTTGTAAATTTTCCATAATTTGCAAATGAAAAAATTTTAAATGTTCCAGAAATATATTTATCCACAATTTCGTAGTGACTTTTTGTATAATATAAAACTTCGGCGTCTTCCTCTAAAATAATTACATTATCCATATTTTTGCTATATTCAAAAGCTGTATAATAAGCATGTACAACATCATTATTTGATTCTACAATTGTAGATGGTTTTTTACAGGCTTTAAAGCCTTTATTATATTGAAATACAGTTTTTTTACTTAAATTTAATATAAAAGGGTCATATTTAAATCTGGTTGAATTTTCCATTATTAAAATAATTGTTAAGTCAACATTTTTAAGAACGGGGTTAACTGTCTCATTTATAATTTTATATGAATAACAAGACATTTACAAATTTAAAATATATTATTATCTATCTTTTGGCGCGAGATACTTCATATTAAGAAAATTAAAGATGTCCTGTTCTGTCTCTGGGTATTCTTTGGCTATTTTAAACATGTATTCATCTTTACTTACCAATCTCCCAGTTATAGATCCATGTGTTAAATTTCTTTCGTTAAGAGAATAACCTAATTTAAGAGCGTGATTTCTAATGTTTACATTAAATTCTTTAGATCCTGTAGTAAAAAGTAAAGCAAAGGGATATACATCTGCTGCATAATAAAATATATCAACATGGCTCCATGGATATTCATTAATTCTAGCAACAGTCATTATTTTAATTGGACCTTTTGATATAACATTTTCCGGAGATATAATATTCTTTTTAATTAAATTTTTATAAAAAGTATTCATAAGATCTTTGTTATGAGTATTTGTTGTAATTAATACATCAATGTCTCCAGAGTCCTTTTTCTCTCTTCTATAAGAACCTGTAATAACAAGTTTCCCAGTTTCATTAAGTTCTTTAAGAGTTTCATTAAAAGTATCTTTTAAGATTTCTTCCCAAATGTTCATTTCAGATCTTGGAATACGTTTTTGTAAATCATCGTAGTGTTTTAATCCAATAGCTTGCTTATCATTAATTATTTTTTTGTTTATAGAGTAAAGTTCTTTTAGTTCTGGAATAGTTGTTATTTCTTCTTCGCGATATAATTCAGAAGCTTTAGCTGGTCCTATTCCCGGTATTTTTGTTAAATTTTCTACAGCTACTGCTTCAAGATCTGTTGATATATTATCAACTTCCCCAGTTTTAAGTATAGAGTCTATCTTTTGAAGTATAGTGCTTTTCCAAGTTCCATTTTTTGCTTTAAAATTTTCTTCATCTTTTAATTGCATTCCATTTTCACGGAAAACTTTAATGTAATCTTCGACCGTGTTTAATGACATAGTATCACTGAGAATGCCGATTGCTTGTTTATAATATTTAACTTTAAAAGACCAGTTTTGTTCTTTTGATGCTGCTATTTTATTCATTATTTTTGTAAGTATTTGTTTTACTTGTCTAACAGAAACAGATTCTGGTTGTTTTGCAATGTCATCACGAATACCACGATAAACAGGGTGTCTTGGTATTCCATCATTAGTCATTTCCATATAACTAAATGAAACCACGCTTCCAATAGGAATTTCTTCTGGGTGTCCTGGAATTATATAGTTTTCTCTCTGTGAGTCTGTAAGACCTGTACCTATCTGTGTAAAAATTCCAGATGGTTTTGAATCTACAAGAATTTCACAGTTTAAAGAACCTAAAAGTCCTTTAAGTCTTCCTTCTCCCATGGTATACTCTCTAACTATGCATTCTGCGTCTTCTTTTATCTTGTATTTTAACATATATTTACTTCTTTTAGTTTCATAAGGGGAACCAGCTGCTCTAAGCATTATTCCTTCTGCTCCAGCCGATGTTAATTTAGTGTACAAATTCACAAGTTGTTCCATAGATTTAATTTTAACCTGCTCTGTGAATTGTAATGGAAATACTTTTTTATTTTTATACGTTAACTGATCCCAACAATCTTTGCGGTCTTTTACTATAGTTTGTAACATTTTCATTCGTTGTTCAAATGGAGATTTCTCAGTAGGAATATCAAATACTTTGAATATAACAGGAGGATCTTCTTTTCCAGCCCATATATCATTTATTTGTGATTCTGTATAGCTTTTACCTGGTTTAATTGTAGAAAGTCTGCTAGTTTTTTGGAAAAGTCCTCTTCCAATCCATATTTCTCCGTCTAATGCTATACCAGGTGGCAAAGTCATCTTAAACCATTCTGGTACATACGTATAAACTTTTGGTTTACCAACGCCAGAGCCTCTTGATATTATCTTTTCGCCGTCCCATAAAGCCCTGATACCGTCCCATTTTTCAGACGCCCACCAATTAATTGGAGGTTCTAGAATATTTAATTCTTTAGACAATTTGTCTGTTAATTTTATTATATTTCCTGATTTCGAATCGTATAAATTTTGTGCCGTCATAACTTTGAGATTGTCAATGTATGTTTTATCATCTGATGTAGATATAACTTGAACTTCCGGATAAACAGCTTTATAACCGACAAAACACATCTTATTTTCTTTATACTTTCTAAAGTTTTCAAACGAATCAAACCCGGATTGCATAGATATCATATTAAGACAACTAAGTAATTTTTGTCGTTGCAAATCATTTAACGACATGATTATATTAATATGATATAAAGTTTATTTTTAAGTAGGAAAAAATTTAGTAAATTAATATATCAAGAATTATATTGAATTCGCTACAATATTTACAAGACGCTCTTGATTGTATTGTGGTGGAATAGAGGATTTATTCGTATCTAAAATATCATCTAGATTATAATGAAATCTTTTAATTAAAGTCTTGATTTTGTTACACCTTCCCATATATAAATTATCAGTTCCTTCACAATTATACTTAATGAAACGTATACATACGCTATTTAAATTATCGCTTATAAATTTTATTATCTGTTCTTCATTAATTCCTTTACTCTGACCTATATTGAAATAATCATATCTAAAAGAAACAATTATATTTGAAGAATTATCATCTAAATGCTCCAGTCCTTTGTATATACCATACCACATGTTTTTCCATCCTATTATAGGAGCAGGACTTCCTCCTAATTTTCCACTAGTTTTTCCAACTATTTCAATAGATTGTTCATCAATTATTAAACATCGTTCAGTTATATCTTTATCTTTAAAATAATTTTCTATTATTTCTCTTGATATAACAGTATTATCTTCTTTAATAGATCTCCAGGATTCGTTCTTTTTACATTCTCTATGTTTCCATGTTTGCAAAATAAATTTAATATTTTTAAAATTTGATTTTAATAATTTTACAAAATTCTTTAATCGGTCTGTATTAAATGAATCACGTATATGTCCTCTTATATAAAAATAAAATTCTATATCATTATTAATGAAGGGTATTTCCTTCTCGATTGTATTTTCAATTGTATTTTCAATTGTATTTTCAATTGTATTTTCAATTGTATTTTCGGAACTGTCTCTATTAATCGACTGAAAATGTACACGTTTTTTTAAAAATACTGGCATATATTTAAAAATTATATATTATTTTAATTTTTAATCTGTTAATAACTCTTTTATAATATTTTCAAGCTCTGGTATTTCGATGTCTGTTATATTAGACATTACTTCTTCTTTTGAAGGATTTCTAGAATATTTAATCTTAAAATTATTTATAAAATCATTTACTCTAGAATACTTTTGTCTATAATTCTCTCTTTCTATTACCAATTGTTCGAGTTTATTTCTTTCCCCTTGTTCTATATCTATATTCTTATTTTGACGTTTATATACTACATCTTTCAAAGAAGAAATTTCATTAAAAAGCTCTGGTTTAATAAGTCTGTTAAAGTTTTTAAGTTTTCTAACAACATCATTTTTATCTATTCCCGTAGTTAACTTTTTTCTAAAAGATTCTACAATGTCGCGATCTATTTGAGGACATGTTTCCATTAATCTATCATATTCATCTCTTGCATTTTTAATAAAATAGTTTAAATCTGGGCGCTCTTCGGGAGATTTTATAAGTTCAATTCTTATGCTCCTGTGAAATTTATCCCAAGCTATACTAGAAGTTCTGTGGCTTTCTGTCAATTCATTAAGTTTCAAGAACTGAGCAACAGTTGTTATGATACCCGCTAAAATATTAACACTACCTATTATAATAGAACATGTGTCTTGATATTCTACGGGTATTCTTTCTAATGCAAAATTTGCAGTACCCGTTAATGTAGACATTATAATTACTGGTATGGTAAATGCATTTCTTTTAGCAGAATATTTAAGATAAGACTTATTATGCATCCATTTATAACATGCTGCTTTATCAGCCCAGTCTACAAAAATTGTCTCGTGGTGAGTTTCCCATGGTACATATTCTCTAAAAGATTCAGACGTCATATTACTTATTATAATATATAATATTTTATACAATATATATAAATGAGCGTTGTAAGTGATTTTATTGAGATAGAAGATTATAAAAATGACATATTTAGAATAATAACAGAAATTGAAGGTAAATGCGAGAATCTTGAAAATATATATAAAGAGTATCTTAAACAGGCTACAAAAACTAAAGATTATCTAATGTCTCTCGACACTTTATTTTTCCAACTCAATTTAACAAAAAAAGACGCAAATAATTACTCGGAATTGTTTAGTCTTTTTATTTATCAAATGTATGGACAGTATTATAAATTTTATAATAAAGTACTTCGTAATTTAGAAAATATAGATAAAACAGACTTATTTAAAGATCTTGTTTACGAAAAAAAATTTACTTCTTACACTGATTTACACTATAAAGAATATTCTTTTGAAGAAATAAGAAGTATTCATAATCTGATAGTTTCTATTATGACATGCATATCAAATTATATAGAAAAACAAAAATATGAAATCGAAGACGACGACGTAAGAGTAAACAAAGGTGTTAGTATAGATACATTAGTTTTTGAAAAAAGACGATTTAATGACATTTTAACCAACGAAAATAGATTATTTCATAGCATAATGAAAAAATTTTATGATTATCAGAAGAAAATAATGAAAAGAATAATGTTGAAACTAAAACTTCTTTATTTTCAAATTGACAATGATATTCAATTTGAAAGTTTTAATTATTCTCCGAGACAATCAATAACTCCAAATATAGATTCAAAATTTAGAAAAGTTGCTAAACAACAAGATTTTGAATCAATACTCTTACAAGAATTTAATTACACACCTGTTATTAAACCAGACATATTTACATCAGTTAAACTTTTTATATTTAAGTTTTTATCAAAGTTTTGTATATTTTAATTGTATTTATCAAATGATTTTATTGTATTAGGACAAAGATCAGAAATAAGTTCTTTCATAGAATCAGAATAGTCTTTTATTTCAGATTGTGCATTATAAGCAGATCTTAGTCTAATAAAATTCAAAAGATTGTGTAGATCTATACACCAATAAAACTCGGTATACATATTAAGAGGTAATCCTATCCTAGCCATTTCTTTAGAAACACCGTGGTCTACAAGTCTTTTATAAATGGAGTATTGTTTTACAGAAATTCTCATATAATCAGCAAAAAGTTCTTTTGTATTTTTAGAATGAATTTCATTACCAGACATTTGTTTATTAAGCTTACCTTGGTCATAAATTTTATCTGGAATGTAAAATTCTGGGTTTAAAACAGAATATCTTCCTGAAATTTCATTTACATTAGCAGTTCTGTGACGAATCCACTGTCTTTGAACAAAAAGAGGACATTTAATATGAAATTTAAATTTAACCATTTCAAAAGGACTAGTATGTTTATGTTTAATTAAAAAATCAATAAGTTTTGCATCTTTTTCTGGAGTTTTAATTCCATCATTAAATGAAACTCTCGCAGCTTGAACAATAGCATGATCACATATTAGTTTTTTACAATTATCAGGTATTACTCTTGGCATACAATCTACAAGTTTAACAAAACCAGAATTACCGATGTGCTTGATTTTATTACTCAAAGAAATAAATCCAGAATTATTGATTAGCATTCTTACAATTATAATTGATAGTTTTCTTAAATCTGTTTAAAATTACAAAGATGTAAATATATTTAAGAAAACGGTCTATTTTAATTTAATAAATGCTTTTTCTTACAATTGACCCATCTAATGATCATTATTGGAAAGTTCATCCTACGTATAATAAAGCTTCTAAAAACGGCGACGTAGGTCTTGATATTCCTATGCAGCAATCTGTTATTATACCCGCTAATGCACGTTCGTTTAAGATTAATCTAGACTTCAAAGCAAATCCAACACATGGTTACATGTTGGTTCCAAGAAGTTCTATTTCTAAGACTACTATTAGGCTTTCAAATTCAATCGGTATTATAGATAAAAAATATCGTGGAAATGTTATGGTTGTAGTAGACAATATAGGAGACACAGATGTTCTATTCCAAGAAGGTTGTTGTTATTTTCAAATCGTAGCGTTTGATGGAAATCTTCCAAAATATCAGATTGACGACGTTAATACAGACACCTCTAGAGGCGACGGAGGCTTTGGAAGTACAGGGGCTAATTAATTTTAATCCTAATAAACACGGTTAATTTATTCAAAATAAATATTGGATAAAGCATAGAAGAAATATCTGAATGTCTTATTCGAGAGTTTTATCTACACCCGAGACCTCTCAGCCATACGGGTTTGAACCTACAAATAATACAGAATCTGAATTTAATTGGTACGTTATTAATCTTAAGAGAAGACCTGATAGACTTAAACTATTTAAAGAAAGATGTCCATTAGATACTTCAAAAATAAAAGTACTTACAGCATGTGATGGAAAAACCTTAACCTCATATCCTAATAGTTTTGGTATATCAGTAGGCGAAATTGGATGCTTTATAAGCCATGTATTATGTTGGGAAGAAACATTGAAACAAAAAAACTCAGATTATTCTGTTATTTTTGAAGATGATGCAATATTTTCAAAAGATTTTGAAAAAAATTTTAACGATATAATTAATACAAATTTAGATTTCAATATATTATACATCGGAGGAAGATTTGAAGAAAATTATAAAATGATTAACTGTAAAAGTGTAACAGATAAGATAGTTAAGACTGATGATAAAAAACCTTGGTACGGTAGGGATTGTGATAGAACTACTCATGCGTATATAATAAGTAAAAAATGTTGTCAGTTATTATTAGATAATTATAACGAAAGTTTAAAAAACAATATTAAGATTTCGATCCCCGTGGATCATTGGATTTTAGATGTTTTAATTAAAAATAAAAAAGATGTTCATCATTCCTATCCACTCTTATGTCATAGTCCAGGAGGTGATTCAGACATTAGATAAAATAAATATCTGTTTACTTATATTTTTCAAGAGTATTCTTTGATGCTATTTGCTCAGATTCTTTTTTGGTATTCCCCGTTCCTGTACAATATTTTTCACCCTTGATAATCACTATCGATGTAAAAATTTTCTTGTGCGCTGGTCCAGTCGTAGAAATCAATTCATACTCGGGATTAATCTGAAGACTTTGTTGACATTTTCTAAGAAGTATATCTTTATAATTGGTGTCTTCTTCTAAAACATTAAAATCTATAAATTCGTTGATAATTCTTAATACAAAATTTTCAGCGTATTTATATCCTAAATCCATGTTAATAGAACATAAAAAAGCTTCAAATATGTCTTCGAGAATACGATCATTATTTCTACCATTGATACTTTCTACGTTTTTACTTATTATTAAAAATTCATTTAGATTAATTTTTTTAGCAAGAAAAGCAAGTGTTTTACCATTAACAAGTTTTGTTCTAATTCTAGTTAAATATCCTTCTTCTTTATCGGGGTATTTTGAAAAAATAAATTTAGCTATTATAAGATTCAATACTGAGTCTCCTAGAAATTCATATCTTTCATATGAAGAACTTAAATTTTCATCTGATATGAATCTTAATACACTTTTATGTATAAAAGCTTTTTGATAGCATAAAACATTAATAGGATTAAATCCGGTAATCCTATTAATGTCCTCTCTTGTAATGCATTTATTTAGAGGGTTGAATTCACTGAACATTGTTTTATTATTTATAGTTTTTAATTTTAAGTTGATAAATATTTTGTAATTTTACAATACCACAAAAACTAACTCTTCTTTTTTATTTTCACATGCAAGTATAAGATCTTTTACTTTTAAAAGACTAGAATGAGCTATATAAGTATCTGTGTATTTTTTAGGTATATCTGCGATTATAGAAGCAGTGTAAAATGTTTCGTCTAAATTTGTAGAACTTTTAGATAAGCGAAAAGTGTGGTTTTTACGTTTATAAACATTTTCTTCATATGTAAAATCCTCTGAGATATAAATTTCACTTGTTTTTTTAGTTTGTGCTGTAATTATAATATCATATGGCCCATTTTGACATCTTATAATTAAAGAGTCTACAATTTTTTCAGGCTCAGATTTAATCTTCTTATTTTCTATTTTAGATTTGTCTTCCCAGGTATTACAATTTTCAAGTAAATTTATAATTTTCATATAATTTTCTAATTGAAAGATGTGTTTTTCAAACCCAAACTCTTCTGTGTACTTTCCAAGTGTAAAATATATCTTAATTGAATTTATACATTTATAACGTTTAATAAAGTCTGCAACTCGAGTTATAATATCCTCTAAGTTAGACATTTAAATTAAAATGTTTTATTTCTTTTAATTATTTTATAATAGTACAGTCTGTAAATGTACTTAAAGAAAAGCTTCATTATTAATTATAAAATGTCAACCGCCGAGGAGCCAGTTGCAACCACTACCGAAAAGTTCGATCTTCTTATCAAGGATTTCAATACTCTTATGGATACAACCAAGAGTCTTAGTGCTCGTATGAAGGTTCTTCAGAAGGAAGTTAATAAGTCCGCACGCTCCAAGCGTTCCCGTAAGTCTCCTGTTGCTGATGCAGACCCAGATGCTCCAAAGCGTCCTTCTGCTCTACAGAAGCCAGTTGCCATTTCTAATGAATTGTGCAAGTTTCTTGGTTTTGAACCAGACACTGAGCACTCGCGTCAGGAAGTAACTGCTACTATTAATGCATACATTAAGGACAATAATCTTCAGAACCCTGAAAATCGCCGCTTCATTCTTCTAGAAGGTTCTGATGCAGCCACACGTCTAAAGGCTCTTCTTCGCGATCCAGATCAGCCTGTAACTTTTTTCAATATTCAGCGTTACCTAAAGCCTCATTATCCTATGTCGGAGAAGGAAAAGAAGGCTCTAACAGATCCGGTAGAAGTTCCGGCAAAGACCTCTGTAGTACCAGATGCAGACACGGTAGAAGATACCCCAAAGGAGCCAACAAAGCCTCCCGCGAAGAAGCGCGTAGTTCGCAACCCAAAGAGTGCTTAAAAAGTGCTATAAATAAAGTCTGTAAAAAATATAGAGGAAATAAATATAATTACATTTTAGCGCTGTATTATCATTATAATGTAAATCATTTGGGAGAACAAACTGCAATTGTTTATGCAAATAAATACATAAATTGGTTACATCTGGGATGTAAATATAAAGATCAAGAAAAAGTCAATAATTTGTGTCCGTCTTTGGTTAAAAATACAGTATCTGTACCAGAGTTTTTTAAAAGTATGATTAAGAATATTGATTAAAACAATAAAGAGCCCATGTGGCGCAATTGGATAGCGCGTGGGACTTCTAATCCCAAGGTTCGGGGTTCGATCCCCCGCATGGGCTCTTTATTGTTATTTAAAAAAAAATATTTATTAATGTAGACCCATGTGCATAAATTGTATAAAAATAGCTATTATAAATATTTTAATTTAAACAGATTGAATTAAAATATTTATATATTGTAAATGTCAAAACAACTTACGGCATTACTTCTAAAAAGAAAAATTGACAATCTAAAAAATGTAAAAGATCGCAGACAATATTTAATAAACTGTCTTCAAAGTCAAGGCTTTATAAAAGAAGAAATTAAAACAGAACCAATTGATATTTCATCTACGAGCCATGATACTTGTAAACTTTGCAAATCAAGTTCTCTTATTTATTCTAACCATGAGCGAATTTGCCAAGAATGCGGAGCTACAGATACATCTGTTGCTTTTAATCCATTTAAAACGTATAAACAAGAGATAAATTTTTCAAAAGGTACTTTTATAGAACCCGGAACAACATTTGTAACTATTATAAAAGATGGAAAAGAAGTGAAAAGAGATCTTTCTAAAATGAACACATGGTCTAACAGTGACCCAGAAGAATTAAGAATTAGTAATAATTTAAAAAAAATAAATGATATATTAGACACTCTTTCTGGAAAATACAATCCTATTGTATTCGATAGGGTTAAAAATGAAATTCTTTCTACGTGGTACAACATAATTAAAATTAAACCTGATTTAAGAGGTAAAGAAAAACAAGCTCTTGCACTGTGGTCTATTTATTATCCAATGGTATATAATAAACTTCAAATTAATATTCAAAAGTTGGTGTCTATGTTTGACATACAAATAGGAGAAGCTTATTCTTACAATTTTATAATGAAAGATATATTTAGCGGTACAGCTTTTGAAAAATATATATCAATACCGATAGGTTCTACAAGTGATATTCAAATCCCCGAAGGAATAACAAAAAGACTTAATAAAATTAAACGGGATCTTAAAGACTACCTAAGTAGCCCATTAAAAGATAAAGAATTATACGGTATACTTTATTACATAGCTAAACAAATAAATGACAAAAAATTCACACTTGTTTATTTATCAGAAAAGTCTGGTTTATCTACTGTTTTAATTTCATCTGAGGCAAATAAAATAGAAGCATTTTATAAAAAAAATCCATCTATGAAATCAAAAATATTCTAAACATAAATCAGTGAGAATATTTGTTCTGAGACCCTGTTATAGTATTCATCTGGATAAATACTATTAAAAATTTCATTACAGATATCTTTAAAAAGTTCCAATTGATAAACTGTCAAATTACTCTTTGCACTAGTTTTTTTCGGATTTGAAAAGATAGTCAATATCTCATAAGAAGAAATATTATTTATTCCTGTAAATTCTGGTTCTTTTGCGATAGCCTCTTTAAATAAATAAATACTAGAAAGTTGAGAATTTTCCTTAAGCTCCGCAACAATTTCATCGGAAAGTTCAGCGTAAGTGTCGGAACAATCGCTATCGTAATCCATCTTTACACTGTTTTGTGTACACTAATTTAATACAGTAGATTTTTAAATTAATTATTTTTTAGTAATTTTTACATCGTTTTTAAAATGTATCTTATTATAGAATCTGTGTTTTCACAATGAAAATTATCACGGATGTGTATTTTAACTGTATTATTATAAGATCTCAATAAAGAATAACAATAATTTTGAAAAGACGGATTGTATATTTCATCTTTTTTAGATTGTAAAACCTGAAAATGCTGACTCGGTGCTTTTTTATATTTATAATATGTATGTAAAAATATTGTATCGATGCATTTAATATTCTTTATTTTAAATTTAAGTTTCAGAGCAGCGTTAATACAAATAGTACCTCCCTGAGATATACCAATAAGTGAGATCATTTCTGGA
>MDSZ01208895.1_pt1 | contig 15938 bp, 14 predicted proteins | sample 811201 | NCBI WGS metagenome assembly MDSZ01 (sample SAMN05326647, study PRJNA326480) | marine metagenome | isolation source: seawater | place: Indian Ocean: North | collected 2010
CATCTGGCCAACATTGCCAATGATCCTGCAGTGGAACTAAATCCAACACTGAGCTGGGAGGTAAATGTTCTCGCAGGTCAGCAACTCGCTGATCGCGCCGTGCGGGCTGGGGTTAAACAGTTCCTGTTTGCTAGCTCGGGCAGCGTCTACGGCATAAAGGACGAACCAAACGTGACCGAAGATCTCAGCCTGGTTCCAATCTCGGTGTACAACAAAACCAAGATGGTGGCGGAAAGAGTATTCCTTTCCTATGCCGATCAAATGCAAGTGCACTGCATTCGACCAGCCACGGTGTGCGGGTTATCACCGCGCATGCGCTTGGATGTGAGCGTCAACATGTTGACTTATCAAGGGCTCAAGAACGGCAAAATCACGGTTTTCGGTGGGGAGCAGACGAGGCCAAACATTCACATTCAGGATCTGGCCAATGTGTATCGCCACTTCCTGAGCAATCCAGAACTCGCATCAGGTTGCTATAACGCTGGATTCGAAAACATTAAGATTCGGGAGATCGCAGAGCGCGTTCAAGCAAAAACTGGTGCTGAAATTGTCATTACCGAATCCAACGACCCCCGTTCTTATAGGCAAGACTCCAGCAAACTTTTGGCAACTGGGTTTAGGCCAGAGTTCAGCGTTGAACATGCAATCGAAGAGATCACAGAGGCATATCGAAATGACAGCTTGCCGGAAGGTGAACACTGCTACACGGTGAAGTGGATGAAACACCTTCAGCTGCAAGCAAGTAGTTGAGGTGATGATCGTGATGAGTCCTCCATCAACAAAAGATCTCAGCCGCGTGGCGCACACAATCCGCCAACGCACAATCGAGACGTCAGCAAGGGCGAAAATTCCTCACCTCGGGTCGTGCTTGTCGTGCGTTGAACTGCTGACTACGCTCTATTGGCAGGAACTGAACATCAATCCAACAGCACCAAACTCTCCAAAACGTGATCGCTTCGTTTTGAGCAAAGGCCATGGGGCACCGGTGCTATTTCAAGTGTTAGCAGAACGGGGGTTTTTCCCGGTTGAGCGGTTGTCCGAATTCGGTCAACCCGGAAGCGTGTTTCATGAACACCCACCGAAACCGGGATACATTCCAGGAGTGGAAGCTGCAACTGGTTCGCTCGGCCATGGATTACCAATGGCCCTAGGTATGGCTATTGCACAACGAATCCAAGGGGAGCAAAACCGTTGCTACGCCCTGTTGAGTGATGGTGAATGCAACGAGGGAAGCATCTGGGAAGCTGCCATGTTTGCTGCTGGGCAGAGAATGAATCATCTGACTGCGATCATTGATTACAACAAATGGCAAGCCACAGGGCGAAGCCAAGAGGTAATGGCACTTGAACCCCTGGCAGCCAAATGGGAAGCCTTCGGCTGGCATACACAACAAATTGACGGGCACAATTTTGAGGCGATCAAGGAAGCACTAGATGCGGCACGATCAGAGACCGAGAAGCCAAGCGTGATCGTGGCGGATACCATTAAAGGCAAAGGAGTGTCTTTCATGGAGGACGACAACAATTGGCACTACCGGACACCGAACACTGAAGAACTTGCAGCAGCCCTCACTGAACTTCAGGAAGCACAACCATGAGGAATGCATTTGCACGCGCGATGACCGAAATAGCGCAGGAAAGGGATGATGTATGTCTCCTCTCCGGCGATATCGGCAACCGAATGTTTGATAGCTACAAAGAAGTAGCACCAACACGATTCTTGAATTGCGGCATCGCCGAAGCGAACATGATGAGCATGGCGGCGGGAATGGGACTCAGCGGTCTACGGCCAGTGGTCTATACCATTACTCCATTCACAACAACACGTTGCCTGGAACAAATTAGAACTGGTGTGGCTTACCACGAAGCGCCAGTAGTGATCGTGGGGACTGGCTCTGGCCTTTCATATGCAGAACTAGGAGCAACTCACCATTCGCTCGAGGATATGGCCATTCTGCGGAGTATCCCCAACATGCGGATTTGTACACCAGCGGACTCAAATGAGCTAGTCGCTCAATTGAGACAGGCAATTACAGAAGGCAAACCAACATACATACGCATCGGCAAAAAAGGGGAACCTGATCTGCTACCAGAGCAAACCTGCCTGGCAATCGGCAAAGCAAATCTTCTCAAACCAGGCAAAAAGTATCTCCTACTGGGCATAGGCCCGATAATTGCTGAAGCTCTAGAGGCCAGGGCCATACTTAAAAAGAATGGAATCGAACTAGCCATTGCAAGCATGGGCAGTATCAAGCCATTAGATCACCAATTCCTGCACCGATGCATAAACGAAGGATACAATCATTGGATCAGCCTGGAAGAGCACCATCAAACTGGAGGCCTCGGAACAACATTACTGGAATGGCTCTCAGAACAAAAAGTCAAAACTGTGAATCTCGAGAGAATGGGAATTCCTGATCACTTCGTTCATCAGCTAGGCGATCAGAACTACGTACGCAAAATCGAAGGAATAAATGCAATTGCCATTACAAAGCTGGTGCAATCACTATGACAATTCTGGGGCTTGATTTCGACAACACCTTGGTTCACTATGACAATTTATTCCACCAACTCGCTGTGGAGAAGGGATTAATAGGGAACACGTTCCCTGCCGATAAATTGTTAATCCGCAACTACCTTCGGGATAAGTCCCTAGAGGATGAATTCACGCTACTGCAAGGGGAGGTGTACGGCAGTCGAATCTTGGAAGCAGAGCCAGCCGAAGGAATGCTAAGTGCTCTAATTAAATTAAAAAAAGATGGTATCCATATGATACTAGTAAGCCATAAAACGCAAACACCGTACAAAGGGCCAAAATACAATCTGCATGATGCAGCATGGAACTGGCTACACAAATATGGATTCTTTGAAAACACAGGTATTGGGTGGGAAAAAACACAAGTCCATTTCGCAGCTACAAAGAGCGAGAAGATAGAAATGATAAAAGAACTAAAATGCACACACTTTGTCGACGACCTAGAAGAAGTACTAGAAGAACTCCCGAAAAGCATGAGAAGGATTCATTATTCTCCACGCGCAGACAAAACCAAAGATGATTTTATTCCGCTAAAGAGCTGGGGGGATATAACAAACCTAATTAAGCATGGATAAACCAGAGAAGATAATAAACAGATTAAGAACGAAGGGCATCGAGATTGGTGAAATAAGTAAAGCAGGCCAAGGCAGGAATGGGGTTGTATACAAGTTGTCGGGCACACATAAAGAAGTTTATTGTTTAAAGATAATAAATGGAAAAAGACTGCCAAATGGGAATAGCCGAGCAGCCCAAGAAGCTGAGTTCACCAAATACCTAGATGGGATTGATACCAAAAGACACCCGGAGCTGCAAGAATACGACCCAGAGGAAAACTGGATATTAACAAAATGGATAGCAGGTGAAAATATTCAGAAATTTGACAAGAAGAATATAGAGCAGGTTATAAGATTCATAGTCGATATCAACGCTAAAGAGCACAAGAACGCAAGACATTTTCTAAAAAATGCGATTGACAGATATAAATCGGTGGATGACTGCATAAATGACATAAGCAAAAGGTTTGATAACTACAGCAAAAAGTTTGCCCCACGCTCAAATGAGTGGGAGATTGACATCCTAAAGAATTATATAGATAAAAGCATAGAAAATGCGAAAAGGATGAAACCAGCAATTACAGATAAATGCTGGTGGAGCGCAAAAGAAACCGAACTAATCGCATCGCCATCGGATATCGGAGTACACAACACATTAATTAAAGACGGAAGACTATTTTTTTTCGACTTTGAATATGGAGGGCTTGATGACATGAGCAAACTAATATGTGACCTTGTATTGCAGCCAGAGTGCATAATTAGTAAAGATATAGAAGAGATAATTCTCAAAATGATAGAGCAGGATAGGGAAGAGAAAAACTGGCTCAAGCGATATGAAACAATAAAACCATTGAATATAGCAAAATGGACGCTTATAATATTAAATGGAGACAATACTAGAACTATAAATGTAGAAAAAGCTTTGCAGTATTATGAAAAAGCTACAAAATCTAATCTCGACTAGACATTGATTTGAGTTCAGGAAATCTATATTGCTCGCCTGGTACAGGGTGATCCTGAGAATCAAACTTTAATTGCTCAGCCATTATCATCGCCTGCTTAATGCAATCGTCAATGTCGATAGCATACAAATAAGAACCTGCACGACCCAATGAAAAGACTCCAGGTGGCATAGAGTCAAAATACTTTTGACAGAGCAATTGTTCGCTTTGGAAGGGCATAGGATAATCGTATCCCCCATTATTTACGGGAATTTCCATGCCAACAAGTGTGGTAGAACTCGCGTGACGAGTAAATTTTTTATATTCAACAAGACGTGTAAAGTCTTCGGAATTTGTATAATATAAAAAGTAGACATTTTCAGGAAACACGTGCTCAACAGGAAAAACTATGAGCTTTAGTTCGCGGCCAAGGTATTTTAGAGGACCAAGGGATTTATTCATGAAGACATCTACGCCAATAGTATTAATTATAATGTCATAAGACTGGGTATTTCCGTTAATAACAACGGTCTTTGATTGTAAGTCAATAGATTCAAAAGGAGTATTCAAAAAAACAGCGCAGTTTTTAGTTGCAAAAGGGAAGTAGTCATCATATCCATTGAGAGCATAAGGATAACCTGAAATAGCATTATCCCATGCTGCCTTAGGGCCATCTTTTAATGTAATTCCTTTTGGTGACCAAGCAAAGGTATCAATCTTTTGATTTGAATCTACCTGCCACATTTTTTTTGTGTATTGATCAATAATTTTATGATAGAGAGTCGCTCCAACACTTCCAACCCAGTATTCTTCTAGATTATTAGCAGTTTTAGCTCCTTTATAGTCAGAACGTTTAATTTCAGCTAACTCATCTGCAATAGTAGGATAATCAGGCATTGAACGGACATCTTGCATATTGATAGGATAAGAATAAAAAGCCTGGTCTTTTTCTACATATGAAAGGAATTCATGCTCAGGACAAAGCCTAATAGGAATAATGTCATTGATGTATTCAAAAACATCGTGGTACTGAGTTAAAAAATGGCGTGGACCAAATGTGTATGGGTGGCCGCCGTACCAACGCGTTTTATTCCCTGCGCCTAGGTAAGAATTTTTCTCAATCAAGGTTACATCCCAACCACCCTGTAGTTCAAGCTGATGTGCGGCGCAACAACCGGCAAATCCTCCACCAATAATTAGAGCACGCTTATTCATTCAGACACTGATCAGAGCAGAATTCATCATAGAGCAAGAACTGCAAAGAATCAAAAAGGGAAGAAGAAAAGGCCTTTGAGGTAAGCATATAGAAAATGCATCAAGGGGGTTTGCTAAAGCACCGGTAGTATTAAAAAAAAGAATAACAAGTTATCCAACCTGAAAAAGATATGTACATCAAAAAATAGCAGCGCGGGTTAAATAGACGTTACAAATAATCCATTATTACTGAAGTCGAAGATAAAAGGGCAATATCGAGAATTCACGGAACATCAGTGCGTTTTTAATCTAAAAACAATAAAATTATTCCCAAGGATCAATTCTATTCAAGGCTGACGAAAGGGAAGCCTGGTGAATTTGGAGAGGATTGGTTTGATGTTGAGACAAGGCTGGGAGCGCAAACGGCCCCAACGGAGAAGAACTATCAACAGACTTCTTACGCCATAGGTCTACAAGAGAGATATATTGAGAATATGCTTTAAGCACGTCTCTGGGAGATAGATAATCAACATCAAGGCAATCAGGCAAACCATTGTATTCAGCTTCATACTGATATTGGACATACGAGATATTGTCACCGAAAAATGAATTGGTTAATGGAATGCCGTTTAACTTGGTGCGAGATGGCATGCGTGTAAGAAAAGAAGAATAACTATGAGTATCTAGGCCACCAATCAAAAGACTGGGAGTACGAAAAAGTTCAGCTAAAACATAATTGCCACTGGAACTTGTAATGTAGGCATCTGACCATTCTAAACATAGAAGCTGGACAATATCCCTGTCACATCCATACTCATCACACAACCAACCTAGTGACAACACGTTTGAGAAGGCACTGGACAGCTTCATTTCAGATGCCTTTTCGCCAACTATGACAAAAAGAGTATCTTTGTGAGACCTAAAAAGCGCCTCATAACATGACTCGGGAACTAAACGGCTGAGCTGCAAATGGCCCTTATAAGACCCATCCTTGATATGCACACCAACAACACGCTTGTAATGCAACTCACGCTGCATGTGAAGATAGTCTTTGATGAATAAAGATTGTCGATAGGCAGGATGCTCATGCAAATACAAACGGGTATTAGGTCGAGGACTTAAGGATTGGTCAGCACAATAATTGAGCCAAGACCCAAAGATAGCATGATGATAGTAATTACCTTTATAAAAATACTGTCCTCCACCAACAACAGGAAGTGTATTTGCAGGTTCTGAAAAAAGTAATTCATGAGTTGGTTCAGCCTCTTCATCCAAAGACGCAAAATCAACATCTTTCATGAATTTATCTACCACAAATGAAAGCGACTCGCTGGGCACCTTGGCACATGAATCCTGGAGAAAATAATTTTTAAAAACAGAATACGCTTGACGTCTTAGTGTTGGATCCTGAAGGTCCAGATTGGAAGAAATATGATAAGCATAAAACCAGTACAGAGGCAGCATGCCAAGATGACCAAATGCATATAAAATTTCATTAAGACAAATATTAATTGGTGGTTTATGCCAAATTAAATTATCAAAAAAGTTTGCAAGTCTAGTGGCAGGATTTATATTCTCTCTAATCTCTAATAACTCACCACGCAAGACATGGGAAGAATTCATAAAACCACTTGCACATGCAAGACAACGAGCGAAAAAGTGATCTGAGCAACCAGCTGGCACACCAAGGGCTTTGCGCTTACGGACAAAAAAGACAATCAATATGCATGCAACTTCGTTAAATGGAAAAGCAGGCATCGCATAATCATTTGCAATCAACATCAGTGGAGTGATGTCATAATCAAATCTTCCAGCGGAGTAAGCAACAACAGAATTTTTGAAAACACTGCGTACATTTGAATTGTTCTCATAAACAAGATCAAACTCGAGATCTATCTTTAAAACCAGCTCACTATTCTTTAGGTATGCATCAACGTCTAAGCAAAAATCGTAAGACTTTATATATTTTGATAACTCACTAAACCTTACAAGTCTTTTTTTAACAAGGCGAAGCTCCTCTAGAGCTCTCTTGCTATGAATACTCACTACTTATCAGGAAAGAATAATCATAGCACACCTGAATAAAACAATCACCTAAATAGCAAAGGCATTCAAGGCAATTCAACACAACACGGCCTCAATTGAAACCTGATATTTGGCACACAAAGCAATAACGTAGAAAAAAGATCTTAAAAAGACTGATATGAATAAGCTTTTGCCAATAAGGCAAGTTGCGCAACGCTGCAACAATAACAAGATAAATAAAACGCCCTAAGGGTCGGGCAAAGACTATCAATTATTAGCTATTATTCATAATAATGGCAACCAAATAAATCGAATAAAGCAAAAAGTTAATCCCAAAACGATTCAACAATTAGCATGAATATAGCAATAGGAGAGGAAGGAAATAATCCGGCATAATCATAAGCAAATGCATATTTACTTCTCAGCTAAAGTAAATCGTGTGCATGTTCATAAGATACTAGTAGCTAGGCTTGAAAGTTTCGGCCTTAGCAACCGCAATACATCAACAGGTGGACTGGCAAGAATAAAAAAGCGAGGAGCGCAAAGTATGTGCGCATCTCGGAAATTTGAAAAGAAGACGTAGAGCACATGTAAATTAGTTGTTGTCTAGAAAAGGCATAGCTTAAACAAGAGTTTTAGGAATGCCATTGAGTTGCCTATAGAGTTCAAAATCGACAGAATATGGTATGAGTGATCGTGTAACCCTAATAAGGGGCATTTCGACTCTCATAAGTTCGCGTAAGTGTCGTATGATCTATTAAAGAAAATATGGCACATGCAAACAGGACAGAAGCTTTGGGAACGTGCAAAGACTGTAATTCCAGGAGCAAACATGCTCCTATCAAAACGTGCAGAGCTGTTTCTTCCGGGAGGATGGCCATCCTACTTCTCGAAAACATCAGGATGTAAAGTCTGGGATCTGGACGGAAGGGAGTATATCGATGTCTCGATTATGGGAATCGGCACTAATACACTCGGCTATTCACATCCTGATGTAGATGAGATCGTAAAGAAAGTAGTAATAGATGGAAACATGAGTACGTTTAATTGCCCCGAAGAAGTTTATCTTGCAGAAGAGTTAATAGCTGCACACCCTTGGTCAGGAATGGCTAGATTCGCAAGGTCTGGTGGCGAAGCTAATTCAATTGCAGTTCGCATTGCACGTGCTTATACGAATAAAGATAAAATCGCAATTTGCGGTTACCATGGATGGCATGACTGGTATCTATCCACCAATCTTTCTTCTAAATCAGGTCTTGATGAACATCTTCTGCCAGGCTTAAGTCCCCAAGGAGTTCCTAAAGCCCTAGAAGGTACTGTCTTACCATTTGAATTTAATAACATCGATCAAGTTGAGAAAATAGTAAAGGATCATCCTGATTTAGCAGCCATCAAAATGGAGGTGCAAAGAAATGTACCTCCAGCCCCTGGCTTTTTAGAACAAATCAGAAATCTTACTCGCAAAAATGACATTATTTTGATATTTGACGAATGTACTTCTGGTTTTCGGGAAACATACGGAGGACTCCATAAAAAATACAACATTGATCCAGACATTGCAGTTTTTGGAAAAGCGCTTGGAAATGGATACGCTATTTCTGCAGTAATTGGGAAGAAAGAGATTATGCAAGCAGCACAGTCTTCGTTTATTAGTAGTACATTTTGGACAGAGAGAATAGGTCCTGCCGCAGCATTGGCTACATTAGAAGTTATGAAACAGCAAAACTCGTGGGCACAAATAACGAAGACTGGTGGCTACATCCGTGAAAAATGGGGCGATTTGGCTGAGAAATATGGACTTCCAATTCAGATAAATGGTATACCAGCTATTTCTAGCTTTCTGATTAAGAGTGATAATTTTCTTGGCTACAAGACATACATTACTCAGCAAATGCTAAAAAATGGCATTTTGGCTTCTAATTTGGTTTTCACATGCTTATCACATAATCGAGAAATTATTGATCACTATCTTGCTCATTTAGATCCCATTTTTGCTCGAATCCGTGATTGCGAAGATGGGATGCCAATTGCAAATTTGTTAGATGGAGAAACATGCCATGATGGCTTCAAGCGGTTAAATTAACGAATGCAAAGGGGGATGTTTCACCGAAGATTTCTGAAATGCATAACTGCCTTAGTGGTCTGAGGTTGTCGAATAAATGTCAGCTTCACAACTTAGTACCACTAAGTTGAACAGCCTAAGATAAGCTGGATAAGATTCGACAAGTTTAATGAGGCGAGTTGCAATAATTCCTGCCCGATCCGGATCGAAGCGGATTCCCGGGAAAAATATACGTAACTTTCATGGAAAACCAATAATTCAATATACTCTAGAGGCAGCGAGCAAAAGTGAGTTATTTGATTTAATTCACGTGTCTACGGATAGTATGTCTATCAAAAACTTATGTGCAAAGCTAGGCCACGAACCAGACTTCATGAGACCGTCAGAATTGGCAGATGACCAAACACCAATCCTCCCCGTACTGAGGCACGTAGTAACAGTTCTAGAAGAACAGGGTGAAATTTTTGATGAAGTATGGATGTTAATGGCATGCGCTCCGTTAATCACATACAAAGACCTAAGAAACGTCGCCAAATACTTTACGAGTGCAAAGCTTAACTACCAAAAGCTAATACCCATTGCTGAGTATCCAACGCCTATTGAATGGGCATTGCGTAGAAATGACGATGATTCAGTAGAGCCAAGATTTCCTTCTATGTTGGAAGAAAGGTCACAAGATCTGCCCAAGTCATATTATGATGCCGGTTGTTTTACTACTTTTTGCAAAGAAGCTATCTACGAAGATATTGGTTCGAATAATTTTATTGGATATGAGATTCCAAAATGGAAGGCAATAGACATTGACACGGAAGATGACTGGTTGTTTGCAGAATTGCTTTACGGTAAGTACCGTATGGAATGCTAAAATAATAAAAAGTAGTTTTGCCATGAGCACAGTCTCACTAAGGGATATTTTTTATTGTAACCGAATAGAAGAATTAACTAACGAGGAAGGATTCAAAACTCTCGAGAATTACAAATCAAGAATCAAAGAGGGTGATGCTCTAATTGTGAGGGATGTTTTCAACGAAGATCTAGTAGAAAAGATCAAAGGGTATCTCGCAACTATAGGTAGATCCTCATTGCCACAATACCAAGCAATCGTTGAAGGGTGTGCCAATACACATCGAGTGGTAAATTGGGACAAACGCTCGTATACAAAAGGTTGTTTCCATCAATTTTCATTCCTTCCGTGGAATCAAGATGTTTTTGGATTCTTTGACATTGCGAAACCGATTTATCAACTTAAGAATTTGCTGGGAGATTTACCAAGAAATTCATTCATAGACGGTAACTATCAGTTTGAGTGTGTACCAAGAATCTCGTTTCAGTTTTATCCATGTGGAAAGGGTGCAATGAATAGACATAGAGATCCGGTAGATGAGCATCAACTCACCGTTCCACTTATGCTGCTGGGTAAAAAAGGAATAGACTATACAAGTGGAGGCTGCTTTGCAGAAGATAGCCAAGGAAAACAGATTTTACTTGATGATTTGATGAATCCAGGCGATGTTCTCTTCTTCAATGCGGCTATTACTCACGGAGTTAAGATTATTGATCCAAACGTAAATTCTGACTGGCTAGATTTTAAGGGAAGATGGTCGGCTGTTTTCGCAATAAATAAACTTCATAACAGTCAACACATTGGCAACGCGGAAGATCTTAGTGAGGTTAATGTCTAATGGTTGAAATTTTCGATTCGTTAACACACCCAACCGATTTTAAAAACTTAGATAAGCTATTAAAAGCAAATAAATTTTCAGGAGCATGTGCAGTTGGCTGTGAAGGATATTTAGGATACAATCACGAGTGGTACAGCAACGAACTTAAACATTTCAAGAACATTGTTGGTATTGCAGGGATTAATCCTAAATCAGACAGAATCACGGAAGAGCTCAATTATATCAAAAGTCTTGGATTCAAAGGCATTAAAATTCATCCAAGATTTTCGTCTCTATCGTTGTCTGAGGATTCAGACAATATCATTCACACGATACATCAAGCCGGAAAACTAGGGCTAGTCTCTTATATTTGCACTTACTTACATACATCAATCGATAAATACCCTATCACAGATCCAAAACTGGACTTGATTAAAATTCTCAAAAAATGCTCTCAATCAAAAGTTATTTTAGTCCATGGCGGAGATATACGTCTGCTTGAGTACGCTGAGCTAGCGCGTTTTAATGAAAATATTCTCCTAGATCTTTCATATACGATTATGAAGTACCAAGGTTCCTCACTCGATCTTGATATTGAATATTTATTCCAAACATTCGACAAGCGTATTTGCGTAGGCACAGATTATCCAGATTACACGCACAAAGACTTGAGGATAAGGCTAGAGCAAATCATAGAAAAGATTGACCTGTCGAGTGAAAAAACAGCAAATATATATTCATTGAATATAAAATCGTTCTTGGGGATTACCAATGAATAGCTCAGAGATTAAAATGATTATTGATAGATACAATAACCGTTTTAAGCAATACGGGAACTCATCAGCATCTTTGGGGTGGCAAAGTGGACACCAAGATATCCGGTTCAGCATCTTACTCTCGCATTGGGATTTAAATCAACAGAAAATAATGGACTTTGGATGTGGTTTTGGCGATATGTATGGGTTTTTAAGAAATCATAAAATTGACGCGAATTACATCGGCTATGATATTAATACCTCGTTGATAAACATGGGACAAAATAAATACCCTGAAGCGCAGCTAATATGTCGTGACTTTCTAAGTAATCCTAAGAACGATAAGTTTGACTATATTTTTTCGTCTGGTGTTCACAACATTCCGCTAGAGGACAACAATGCCTTTATGGAGAAAACCTTTAAGATTTTTGATTCGAGCAGTCGCAAAGGGTTTGCATTGAACTTTATTTCAGACCGCGTAGACTACAAAGATAAAGACTTGAACTATACGAATCCAATCGATGTTCTTGAGCTTGCATATACATATTCAAGAAAAATTACATTAAGAAACGACTACATGCCCTTCGAATTTACAATATTTGTTGATAAGTGCACGACCCTACTTTCTGGCAAGAATGTCTATTTGAACTGAAACAGTAGAGTGCTAAATGTTTTTAATTTTGTGCGATGGGGGCAAAAGTGGCTACGGGCATATCCGTAGATCTATGGCTCTTGCATGGGAACTCAAGAATGCAGGTCATATGGTAAAAGTTTCCTGCCTCAATCCATCAATTCAGAACTATATTCCAGATTTTCCTAGTGATGTTGGAGCAGAAGAGGTAGTCATTATTGATGTACCTTGCGAAGCAAAAGCATCAGAATCTATTAAACACTTTAGAAGCAAAGGGAAAAAGGTCGCAACGTTGGAATATTATGGAGATGTAAATCATAGCTTAATGATTGAGGTATTTGGGACAAAATGTCCAAGACATTCTACCCTTGTAAAGAGTGGACTTAAATATGCCATGATTAGGAAAGACATTCAGGAAGCAAGAAACACGACGCTATATAACAACAATGATTATGTTGTGATCATTATGGGTGGTTCCGATATCCAAAATCAAGGAGAGTCGATTGCACAGTCAATATCAGAAAGGGGATATCGTACGATTTTAGTAAGAGGACCACTAACAATCAATAACGCAACCGTAAGCAATCGATTTGAAGTTCTTGAGAATCCGGCAAACCTACCTGAATGGATGAGCAACTGCCTATTTGCAGTGACTAATGGTGGCGTGACACTCTTGGAGATGCTTCATCTCGGAAAACCGGTGTACGTAGTACCTCAGACCAACGCAGAATTATCATTAGCAGAATTTTTAATGAAAAAAGGTGCAATATTAGGCATTGGTCTCCCTAACCATGTCAACTTACTTTCACAGAATATAGATCAAGTAGGGAAGATTGGAGAAAGTATAATTGATGGTCAAGGGCTTTCAAGAATTAGAAAAATTCTAGAGGAATTATGATGAATGAAGTCGTTGATAATTGGATTGCAGTCATAACTGCGGGGCTATGGAATTCATACTGCATTCAGCATATGAAAAAACTAGGATACAAGGTTTTAGCGTTCGATCAAGATCCGAATGCACCAGGTTTTAAATGGGCTGATAAAAAAATTACTGTAGATATAAACGATGAAAAAGCGGTTATCAATGCACTGATTGAGACAAAAATCCGACCATGTGGGGCTACAAGTATGGTATCCGATGCTGGTGCATACGCAGCTGTTGCTATCAGAGAAAAATATAACCTCCCTGGTCCAAATCGAAAAGTCACGGAAAGAATGAAAAATAAGTATCTTCAGCGAAAGATCTGGAGTGAACATGGACTAAACGTGCCTGAGTGGATCCTGATTGAAGCAGATCAGGATGCTAGTTATATTTCCAAAAAGCTCGATCATCCTTTTGTAATTAAGCCTATTGATTCTTCAGGCAGCAGAGGTGTGGAAGTCTTATTCACTGATGAAAGTTTAAATGAGCATATTCGTTCAGCCAGGAACTTTTCAAGAGATAACTGCATAATCGCCGAAAGTTATATAGATGGAACGGAGTACTCTGTGGAAACATTTACACATGAAGGGGTGACGAACGTCCTTACTATCAGTGAACGTATTCGGTTCAATTTTACGACCGCAATTCAGATCCATACTGCCTCTATATCTGAAAACCTGCGGATCAAAATCGGAGACTTAGTTTGTAGGGCTCTTCAGTCTTTAGAATTCAACTCAGGACCTGCGCACACAGAGGTCATAGTCAGTACTGATGGGATCCCTTTCTTAGTAGAAACTGCTGGCAGAGGTGGAGGCTTCCGCATATTCGATTTAATGATTAAGGAAGTAACAGGTTTTGATATAGTCCAAGAATCAATCAATCAGATAGTAGGCAAGCGCCCAAATATTTTTGAACAAACTTCGAGTCAACAAAGATTCGGCGTACTACGTTTTTTGCACGGAGACCCTGGAAAGGTAATTTCTCTTGCTTTTTCCAAGACTTTATTGAAATTACGAAAGAATGAAGAAAAGATATTAACCGAATTTCTTGTCGCCGAAGGGGATTATATTAAGAAAATCGCAAATGATAGCGATCGTTCTGCTTATATTATTGCATTTGCTAAAACGTTTGCACGTGCGTCACGTTTGGCAGAAGATGCATCACAATCAGTCAAAATCAAAACAATAAAATAAGAGTATTTTATTTACAGAAAGGCTAGTGGCGTTCAAAACAATATACGAATACCTAAGCACTTAGACTTTGAAGTAACTTATGCAGCAGTCAAACATTCGCTCACCGGAAAGTGCTACAGTATAAATATATTGCGATTAGTGGATTCTATGGCTTCATCTGTGAGCATTTCTGAGCGTCACATAAATATCTCAGAGCCGCCATATATCATTGCAGAAATGTCCGGCAATCATAATCAGTCGCTTGATCGTGCACTCGCGATAGTCGACGCAGCTGCCGAAGCTGGTGTCGACGCGGTAAAAATTCAAACGTACACACCTGACACTATGACACTGAATCTTAGTTCCAGGGAATTTGTCATTAACGATTCCAATAGCTTGTGGCAGGGTCGGACAATGTACCAAGTATTTCAAGATGCGCATACTCCTTGGGAATGGCACAAATCAATTATTCAAAGATGCCAAAGCAAGGGAATTACATGTTTTAGCAGCCCTTTTGATACAAGTGCTGTAGATTTTCTTGAAGAACTAGAAATGCCTGCCTACAAAATTGCTTCGTTCGAGATAAATGATATCCCACTAATTAAAAGAGTAGCAAGAACAAGAAAACCAATGATAATGTCGGTTGGCATGGCAACCATTGGGGAAATAGACGAAGCTGTAATGACTGCCAAAGAAAATGGCTGCACTTCATTAGTTTTATTGAAATGTACCAGCACATATCCAGCAACAGCAAGAGAATCTAATGTAATTACTATCCCTCATCTACGCAATACATTTAATTGTGAAGTTGGACTATCTGACCATACATTAGGGATAGGGACAGCTATTGCAGCTGTTAGTCACGGCGCCTCTGTAATTGAAAAGCACTTCACACTTGCAAGGTCTGATGGTGGCACAGATGCTGAGTTCTCACTAGAGCCGTCAGAATTAGCTTTACTCGTAAAAGAATCTAGGCAGGCCTGGGATTCCCTTGGAAAAGTCGCCTACGGACCTACCGAATCCGAAAAAGCCTCAACTAAATACAGACGGTCTATCTATGTTTCAGACAACATGAGCAAGGGGGATAAATTTACAACCGAAAATACAAGGATTATTAGACCAGGCCTTGGGCTGCACCCGAGATATTATGAAATCATACTCGGGGCAAAAGCCAAAACTTCTATTAATGCAGGAACTCCCATTTCCTGGGATATGTTAGATAGGGAATGAAGCATATTTATTAGGACGCTTTCTTGATAACTAGATATATGCGTAAGAGAATATTTAAAAGAGCTCGTATATGCAAGACGGGAGTTCAAAGTCAAACACAAATCATTTAATTTCAGCGAGGGCATTCTCAAGGCCCTCTAAATCTTCGTCGGTAATCTTGGTCTGCATCGGGCAGTGCTTGGGTCCGCACATGGAGCAGAACTCAGCCTGCTTGTAGATGTCAGCTGGCAGGGTTTCGTCGTGATACTCCTTGGCC
>MDSZ01130884.1_pt1 | contig 15937 bp, 2 predicted proteins | sample 811201 | NCBI WGS metagenome assembly MDSZ01 (sample SAMN05326647, study PRJNA326480) | marine metagenome | isolation source: seawater | place: Indian Ocean: North | collected 2010
ATGTAAAAAAAGGTAGTCATGAGAAAGACGAAAAAAGAGACAAATTCTTTGAAGAATCCACAAAAAGGAAACTTAGTGAAGAAGATGGAAAAATATCTAAAAGACTAGAGTCATCTCGAATACTTTACAAACAAGAGCAGTTGAATAGGCATTTCAGGCCGGCCATAAATTCTAAAGACCCGTCAACTTTCGCCTTTTATGGCTCTGCAGAGCAATATTACACTGATGCAATTTATAACGTTGTTAATTATTATCCTTTTGATGGCACCAAAGAAGATCACATTGACTGGTTTTTATCATCTTCCTATGTGGATACTTCTGTATTTAAACAGTGTTGGCCTTCTTACGTTGGCCACGTTCAGCTTGAAGGGTCGCAACACATAGATTTTTACGCTGGAGCACAACCTATACCTGAATCTAAATTCGTGGGTAAAATAATGCATTCAGAACCAGGAATTGTCATCAATCCACAGAAGGGAAACACGGCAGAATTTTGGATGAAAAAAGATTCAATTTCCCCATCTGCAGGAAAGCAATCCATATTTGACATAGGCACATATCCTGGCAAAGCTTCTGATGAAAAATACGCAAAATTTAAACTATTTCTGTCGAGTAGTGCTAGTGATTCTTCGCCATTTTACGTCTCTTATTATACGGGCGCAACAGGCTCAATAGCAACAGAGAATATAAATATTGGAAGTAGTAAGGTTACAAGTATTTCTGTGGCAGATTCTGAATGGCACCACTATTCAATTAGTGTAATTCAGACTGGTGAAAAAATTATATTTAAGTTTTATGTAGATGGGGAATGGGATAGTACAAAAAAGATTGCAGTCTCAAATTCAATGCCGGAAATCAAGTCCTTTATGGGTGGACGCATTGCGGCAAGTTATGACACTGTCCCATCGGAATTTAACAATGTAGCAATTGACGATTTTAGGTTTTGGAAAGGGGCAAGAAACTCTAGGCAAATATCTAGGTGGTTTGATAAGAAAATTTATGCATCTAATATGAACGCCGGCAATTATGAAACCTGTTTGGGTCTTTATTATAATTTTAATAAACCACCAGTTGGAGTTATTAATAGGGATAAGTTAGTAGTAGATTATTCGGGAAATGAAATAGTGGGAACAATCAAGAACTATTCCACTTTAATAATACAGCCTATTTCTGCTGTTGAGCAATCCCAAGCATCAGAAAACACAGAAGAACCAACACCTGTAATGGATCCATCTGATCCTGGTCTTTTGCGAATGGCTGGAAGGCTTCAAGCTACGGCTCTTGAATATGACCAGCAAAATGGCAATAGTCTAGATCGCTTTCTTCCGGAATGGGCAAAAGAAGATTTTGTGTACAACAATACAGAGCAAAAGAAAGAGTTTCAAATACTTTTGCAACTTATAGCTCAAGAATTCGACAATATCAGACTAAAATTAGATAATAACTTAACATCTAGAACCCAAAGACATGAAGATGTCCTTCAGGGCACTGCGCCTGGTACTGAGCCTAGTGAAGACCCCTGGGCACTTACTGGCTCTTTATATGGAGACGACTATTATATTGGATGCTCGGAACCGGCTATAAGTAGCTTTATAGGAGTGGCTAATAGTGGGGATGCAATATACTATGAAGCTCAAGACCAAGGAGTACCAATAGATATTAATCTACTTCAAGAGGAAGAGGGTGTAGAAGATGCTTCTGATCAAATATCTGGTAGGGTACAGCATTACGTATCAAGTACTCGAGGTTCAAAGAATATTCACAGAAATCTCAAAAACGGCGCGCATTTTATAAAAAATAAAAAAGGAACTGCCCGCGGCTACATGGCTATCTTTAATGCCGCAGGCATCAATAATGATGTAATTACTGATAAAATTATACCAATTAACGGAACGCTGGAGTTGACTGACGAAAAAGTAGAAATTAATGCTAAAAAGGTAAATGTATTAACATTTCAAGAAAACCCGGAAGCATGCCTTTATATGCATTCTCCTGATTCGACCAGTATGACTTCCATTGGTCCGGGAGAGTCTGATAGACAATACACTTTTGAAGGATGTTTTATGTTTCCTTCTTTGAGCGGAGAAGAATCAAATTACAAACTTGTGTTATCTAGTATATTTGGAACCAGAGAAACAAGCTCAACAATAAATGATTTAACAAACAAGGTGACAGACAACGCAGAATTCACTGTGTTTTCAAGAAAGCCTTCGACTTCATCAAATATGGCCTCATTTGTTTTGTCAGCCCCCTCTTTGTTTTCCGGAGAATTGTCAACAGCAAATTTTAAAGATGTTTATGGTGATACTAGATGGAATATATCAGTGAGAATAGTTAATGACTCAAGTGAAAGCTTCATTAGTGATAGGCCCAGTTCTCATAATAATTATAAAGTACTATTCTCAGGCTATAGGTTTGAAGGTTCTCGATTAATCGAAAGCTTCAATTTAGAAAAAAATATCTCTGCGTCAAACTATTCTTCATTTAACTCTTGTCATAAAACTTTCTTTGTGGGAGCTTCTCGTAAAGATATTATTGGATCAAATGTTATTACCCCCACAGATATAAAAGTTATTAATTATGCTGCCTGGGCAGATAAATTATCAAATCGAGAACTTAAGATGAAATCAAAAGATTTTGATATGAGAGGTAGATTTGAATCAAGCCAGGAAACAAATAATAGTCTTTCAGATTCTTGTATTTTCAGAATTTCTTTTAATGGTGTGACCAATACATCCACCGGTGAGTTTTTAATTTTAGATGAAACTTCTGGAGCCGAGGACAGCGCCATTAAGTATACTAAACATTTAGATAATAATTATGATTTTAAATCTCATGGATTTTCTAAAAACTTAAACCGTATCATATACATTGATCATTTAACAAGAGTTAGGCCAACATCTATTGAGAGTGTAAAAAATATTGATAATGTTAAGATAAGAAAAAATGAGATAAAGAAATTTGACTTCACAATGCAGCCTCAAATAGAAGTCTTGTCTTTTGAAAAAAGCATGTATGAAGTCATGTCTAGAGATATGATAGAATTTCTTTGCGGTATAGAAACATTCAATAATATAATTGGCGAACCGGTAAATAAGTATAGAGTCAATTATAAATTATTAGATGGTTTGCGAAGAGCCTATTTTCATCATGTTGAAAACGAAACCGCTGTTGAAAAATTCATAAATTATTATAAATGGGTCGGAGCCAGTTTCGGGTCGATTCTCAACCAAATGGTACCAGCTTCGATGATGTCAAATACTGGAATTGAAAACGTAATTGAAAGTCACATACTAGAAAGAAACAAATACCAACACAAGCATGTTCTTGTCGATACTCGACCACCACGCCCTAAGACTAATTTATTATCTATAAATGAGTTGAGATATAACTGGAAGTTCGGCCACGCGTCAAATACTGATGATGATAGATGCTTGTGGAGAAAGGAAAGAAAGAAAGTACCAAAAAGCAGAAAGAAAATTAGAAAAGCTTTAACTACAAAGACAGATTTTACATCTCCCGGAGCAGAAAATTTTAAAGAGTTTGCAATAAGAAACTTATCTAGGCCCTACAAAGAAAGTATGGACGTTCAAAAGATTATAAATCTTGGTAACAACAAAGAATCGAATACAATAGATGATTTCTATAAAGTCATATTTGTAAAAGGTTCTGAAATTACTATAGACAAGGATGATGTATATGAGTTTAAAAAATGTAATGACAACAAGATAGGTGAAAAAAACACAAAACTATCTGCCAAAACTTCAATTCTAAATGTAGAAGAATATTTGTCGACAGATGCGGCATTTAGTTTACCATTTTCTATATACAGCTCTTCTGTTGGAGATGACTTTGATAATTTTAAATCAAATATTAAAATAACAAATAATCTTAGCGATTACAATTCAGTATTATCAACGCTGCCAGAATATTACGGATTAAAAGAGCCACACAGAAGAAACCGTATTGGAACAAGCAAGAAAGATAGAATAGAGGCATATAAGATATCAAGTACTGCAACTAAGCTAACAGTTCAAGAGCCCGATAATAATTTCATGTCATCTGTTTATCATGGTAAACATATTTCAACCCGATTGTATGGTATTTCAAACATAAAAAGTAGTTTAGATCCAGTTATAATTGGAAATTACAAAAAAGACTATCAGATAGTGCAAACCCACGGCCGAGCAATTAATAACACCTTTTTTGTAGAAACAGAAGGTAGTTTTCTTAATACACCTGCTGTGGCTTCCGCTCATGTCCTCGAGGCTATTGATTTTATTGTACCAGATAGGGTAAGGAGAGAGCATGTTTTTGTTAATAAATTTTCTTCTCCTGGTGGACCAGAATCAATGGGAAAGACTGGTTTAGATAGAGAATCCGAAGAGTATTCGATATATAACACGGTAAACCATAGAAACAAATTAGTTCGAACAAGTTTAGATTCTTTTTCTCAAGACCCATCATCTAGGTTTGGCATACTATCAGGTTCCTCATCAATAGCATCCTTTCATAAGACTAATAGAAACTTTTTACATAGAGTATTGGAAAATAAGAACATAAAAATCCCAGACAACTATTTTGTCCAACATGCGATACCTCGTAGTGAATTCGGTTATTCTTGGATTAGGAATTCTACAGAAGATAGTATTTACGACTTTTTGACAAGAAACCAGGCTGTGCCCTATCAACACAACTATAATTTGTCTGGCTCCCTGAGATCAAGTGAGACAATTACATTTCCTATGGTTTCGAATATTGGAATGATCAACTTAAACACAATACAGGCAATCAACGCATCGGGGCTTGTATTCTCACACAATATATCTGTGCCCTCTGCACTGGTCCCAGTTGATTTTGTGGGGCTAAATACAGTCATAGTTGACCCGGTTAATACAGAAAAAAATACAATAGGCCACGAATCAGTTAAGTATTCAGATTTACAGACAGATATATATAACAAAAATTGGGCAAACTTAAATTATATTTCGGATATTCATACAGGTAATCACCCAGAGTCCAGAAATTCTTTTCAATCCGGAATAGGCACTATACTCCCCGGCCAGGCGGTGCTGTTAAATGCTCTTATTTCGAACCGGCAAGGTCCCTACGGCTGGCCCAGCTGGAAACAATTAAGAGCTTCTCAAAATCCAGCTACTAGATCAAGCAGAACTCAAAATATTTACTCAATATCTTTTAGGGGAGAGGAGCCAAATGCCGCACCTAATCCGGGATTAATTTTTGACTACTCCAGAACTATCAGTGACAATTCTGAAAAGAAAGATGTTAGACTCGTAAAGAATTACAAAGAGCCGCCAATCACTGGAAGGTATAAGCCGATAACAGTATCAATACATACTTACGAGTCAGACGGTAGATTCGATTATCTAGCTGATGTCTTAGTATCCGAACTTGACCAGGTACAGATGATGAGAATGTGGACATTTGATACTTTTATGCACGAAGTGTTTTTAGAAAGGAAAAGGCAAGCACTAGATACACTTATTTTACCAAGTTTTTCAATGAGGACAACTGTTCATAATAACATCTCTAGTTTTGCAAATGCCAAGATGCAAGAAGAAATAAATTTCCTACAACAACCATATGAGACAAACCAGGGCCTAAGAACTGTGAATGCATATATTGGAAACTTATCAAGGATTGTGGGTAATTATTCTAAGACAGAAATAAATTATACAGAAACCGTATACCCAAGGGAAGTTAATACATATTCTCGAAGAGCTAGAATAAGAGAAAGATATGATTTTTTCGGTTGGAAGAGTCAAAGGGAAAAGAGAAATTTAATTTTAAAAGGAAATATTTCTTACGGAACACAACATCTCTTAACGGGATTTCAAGGGAATTACTTTTTTGATTATTTTAATAACACTGTAGAAGAAAACTTCGAGAAGGCTTTATTTAATAAAGAAGAAATATTAGACCTTAACTCGATTGAGTCGAACTCGAGCATCTCGTCAAGCGAGAACATGAAAATTTCAAAATGGGTGCTAGATAGTAGAGAAAACTTCAACGCCTTGCCTGTAGATATAAACCCTTCTTTTTTCAATGATGGAAATTTGTTTTTGGCGTCTAGAGATCAAGCTTCCAGACACGAAGGTATCCTTCAGAACGATTTCTCATATCCTTTAGGAATGAATGCACTCAGAGGTTATGCGCCGTATTCTCCAATATACAATAGGAGAGTTCCGCAAAAATACGCATCATTAGAGCTTTTGGCAGGGGAAGCAAAGTTTGAAACTTTAAATGAACAGGCCAGAGGCCCCTTTTATGATAATTACGAAGATTTCGCAGAGTCATCAAAGTTGATGGGCCAAAACTATTCTATACTTTCAGAATTCACAATTAGTAGGTACATAGATGATATCTATAATAGTACAGACATTTTAAGTCCAAATATAACTTCAGACTTTCTGCATTTAACCGGTGCAGTGTATCATACATCTTCAGATAAGGTTTCGATAGGAAGTCAATTTTTTAAAACATATTCTAATTCTGATTTTATGAGATATTTTCAGCCTTTTCAGGACAACCTTAACAAGTCAATAATGAATCTTGATGCTGGAAAGATAAATTTAAAATGTTCAGCAATTAAAAAGTTTTTGCCATATAGGGGATTTTATCCAGCAGAACGAGCAGTACAAATTTCAGAAATTTTTCACAATAATTACTTAAATAAAAATCATACTAGGAGAGAATATATACAAAATTCATTTTTATCTAAAAGCAAAGCGACTAGCTTGTTAGAGCTTAAGATAAATAACTCAAAAACACAAGTGATAAAACCTTTAATGGCTCCTGGAGTTTTATTTAATTCAATTAAGTCGGGTATAGCAGTAGATTATCCAATTTTTAAATCAGATGATTCGAATGCTAGAGAGACTATATTGAACAGAGGCAAGCCCACTGGAAGTATAGACTTTAGTTATTACTTGCAGAAAGCAAGGCCTACCCCCGGAAGAATAACTGATGATGAAGAGTTTGACAATTCTTATATCTTAATTGGAAATAATGAATCACCATCCTTGATGACTAATGGTATATTATATTCATTTAGTAACGACTCCGATACCACAGGTGATCTAATAGGTACAACTGGTACCAACAATATACCTATGGTGAGAGTCAATGTTGGCGGCTTGTATACGATTAGAGAAATAGTTGCAGAGCTAGAAAAAGCGATTACCAGCACCAATGGCCATGATGGATCAATAGAAACTAACTATTATGAGCAATATGGTGTACTTTTATTGACGAAAACATCTTTTAGCACTACTACGGACCACATTACCGGTTCCGGTTTAGGGTTTGATAATAAAATTGCATATTCTGGATTTGACAATGTGGAAGATAGCCCAATTAATGATTTTACTTTGTTTAATTTTGCAGAAGAAATACCGTATACAGGTTCTTTAATAAATCAAACAATAGACTCTGGTATTCCAAGAATCAAAGGGGAAACTTCAAAGAGAGTAACTTTCGAAGACTTATTGTCCCCAGAAAGACTCTACCAAGAATACATCTATGAAAATGAGCCTCACCCTTCTGCTAGTTCCTATTATGGAAATAGAGAATTTTTGAGAGTACTGGAACATTCTCCTAAATTCGGAGAGTTAGACTCTGAAAAACTAACAACCGATAACCTCATGACAATAGGTAGTAGTTTCGGCTCTTTTAGTGATTCTCTTATGCCTTATAAGAGCGCGATTAGGAACTTCACCTCTGAAACTGTTAAGTTCTTTTTAGAAGGAGAAAAACTTCAGACGTTTGTTTCTCTGCCGGCCAATCCTATATTACAGCAAAATGTTGATTATAAGATGAGAGTCTACATATCAAACAATAACATTTCTATGTATGATCGCCACTCCGCCTTCGGGCCGCCTGTGGATGAAGGGGATATCGCAGCCACCAGATATGTCCAAAAGACAAGTACAATCCCGGGTAGTAAAGCAACGGGCAGTATTGACTTTCAGACAATATCTTATTTGGAGGATTTAGATGATGAGACAATAGAGATAACAGACAATTCTTCTTCCCCTGTCACGAAAGTATATAGGTTCCTTTTGGATGATAATGTTTCTGCCACAGCTGCAATAGCTCGCATAAATCTTTCCTCTGTGTCAGTTTCCTCTTCTTTGAGTGGAGAGACTTTTACTATAGAAGATTCTGGAGGTGATGAAATAACTTATCGATTTATAGAAGATGAATCTGGAACAACCACTACCGCTGTTCCTGCAAGTGCATCGATAAGCTTCGAAGATGCTGACGATATAGATCCAACTGCTTCAGTCAAGTATAATCAGTATGTAGATCAATCTGCTATAACATTGAGAGATACTGCCTCTAACGACACCACATATTATTTGAACATCGACAATGGTGGGGAAAAGGCAAAAGCGCAATTCTATTTTCCCAATAGTGACCCTCAATTTGCCGTTGGCACACACCCTAATAAGGAAGGCGATCTAAGTCAAACCACTTCTGGCCGGGCCCCCATAGATAATCAGCAGATTGAATTTTCACACATTAGTGAAACAAACGGCACAAGTACGACCACTGTGAAGATAGTGTTCAGAGCAATAAACGAACCTTCCGGGTTACCCACATTTGCCAACTGGCCACTGTACAACGGCGCCTATACGATATACCTCAAGGATTCAAGTGGAAATCGTAAGAATGGTTACAATATTAAGCTGCAAGTGGATTATATTGTCCAGGCGGCTTCTATGATTGATACCACGGGAAATGGCATTCCAGACCGTACAACGCTCCAAGTTGGCCCCTCCCCTGGCAATGATTGGTTCACCGTTAGGCAAGACTTCCATGGTTCCGGTGGCAACACTCAAGTTACAATAACTGGTGGTTCCTCTGACTCTACAAAAAATTGGTTTAATGCTTCAAATAAGAGTACAACAGACTATTACAACACTAACGCTGCCAGTTATGATCCCACTACTAATGGCTATTGGAGCGACTTACATAGTGGTGCCGACTATCTTAGTAATGGTGATCAGATTCCTACTGGTCACCCATATCAGTCTTCTGGTGATGTCTTTGTTGAACTAGATGCATCTACAGTACAAAGTATTGGTTCTGTTGCGGATCATTTGGCAACACAATTTGTAGCAGCTATAAATATGACTAGCAGTACAACAGCTTTTAGTGCATCGGTTGACAGTGTGGACTCTTATAGAGTAAATATAGAACAAACTACACCAGGCGCTTCCGGCAACCATTCAGTATATCCACAGTTAGACTCTAATATGACGACGGCACTTACAGGGTTCTCAAGTGACAGTTCTCCGGATGTTATTGTATTTCAAGGGGGAGTTGATGGCTCATCGGGCTCTGGTGCCATTACATATACTGCTGGGGATATTTTGAATTCTTATTCAAATCAAATTGCTATACCTATAACAGGTAGAACCATAGACCAAATCGGTGCTGAACTGGAGACAGCCGTGGAACACTCAAATGGTCATAATGGAGACATATCAGTATCTTGGTCAGATGTTACTGATATAGCCTTAATGGGCCAAACAACTCCGGGAACAGCAGGGAACAACACTATCAGCGGTTCTAATGGACTCAGTGGCATGATAAGCGGCTTTAGTGGCGGAACTGATGCTTCAATAATATCATATTCAGTAGGGCAAGTGTTATCAAGTTACAGTAACCAAATAGCAGTACCATTATCAATTGGCATGAGTTTAGATGATTTGTTGAGTAATCTCTCTTCTTCGGTTTCTCATCCCAATGGCCATAACGGAAGTATAACAGTAAGAAAAAATAATCCATTTATTTCCCTGACGCAGCCTAATGTAGGTTCTTCTGGTAACAATCCAATTGTTGAGTCCATCCCCTCTGTGTTGGAAGGTAATGTTTATGGATTCTCTGGAGGCTCTAATCAGACGACAGAATCGCAACCTTTCCTTCGAGAAAAATCAGTTACTATTAAAGATTCTCACGGTTATTTGCCATATGTGCCACCATTCTTGGATAGCGGTACTTCACCGTATGCAGAAATAACTTTTACACCAAGCGAAACCAGGAGATATAGTATACCTGAGATTTTACAAAATATGAGTATAAAATATCACAATATCGATGCCCCATCAGAAAATAAAAACAGCACAAACTATAAACACGCAATGGCGCTCTCTGCAAGTGTGGATTTCAGAAAATATGTAAGCTTAGCTTCTGATAATTATACTTTTGATAGAGACGGAGAACAGACATCAGCAACAAGCGAACCAGGTATGCAAAATTATCGATGGGTCATACAGCCAAAATGGGAAACACCAGTTTTAAATTTTTTGAATGTAACTTCATCAGTTTTAGATGTAAAAAGCAATTCAGTTTCGCAAGTATCTAGTTCTGTTTGGAAGAATAGGTATCAAAATGATTATTACAGCTTTGAAGAAAACTCCACGGTAAATTATCTTACTTCCTCAAGAGGCATGTGGCATCAAAAAGGAAAGACTTTAAATAATGTGACTGGAGATGGGTACTACCTAACTATTCAAGGCGCCTCTACTGGTGGCAAAAGACAAGTGGGAAATTTAGCATCAGCCGTAGGGTTCACTGTTGATGACGGCCTCTATAGTCCTACTATCGCTAGCCCAAGGGGCCCTTCTTTCAAGAGTAAGAAATTAGGAAGAATAGCAGAAAGCAAAGTAGTTTCAGAAGCTGTAGTTGCAATACCATATTACCTTGATCAAAAATGTGAAATGAAGTTTTTTGATTTGGATCACTCTGCTTATTTAGAGGCCCGAGACTTTAATGACTATAAAGAAAGAAACTTCAAAAACATGCTTAAGGTCGCAAACACAGAACAGCAGTCAGACGCTTTAAAGAAAAAGTACGAAGAATTTTATGAAAATCCTGGAATTTTAGCACAAGAAAATATTGCTTATTTGTTAAGAATGATGAAGAAATATATATTCCCTCCTCAGTTTGATTTTCTCAACAATGATAAAGTAAACCCATTTGCGGCATATGTGTTTCAATTTAAGACAGAAATAGGAAAAGAAGATTTAGCTAACTTATGGCAAAATGTTTATCCTAGCGAAAAGTATGGACCAGGAGACACAATACACTCAACTGTGAGAAGGGACAACAAAAAAACAGATGTTGAATATATAACCTCAATAGTTCAGCCTGATTTGGATAGATTTTTTAAAGGCCGCGGTGGCTTTTACGCTAACCCTGATCAATTTTTATCAGAAGATGTTAGATGGCTAGTGTTTAAAGTTAAATATAGGGCAGAGTCAGATTATGTTGGTTTAATGTTGGATTCTGTAACGGACAACCGAGAGGACGTCCTCGACTTCTCTGGTCAAATGTTCTTTGGAGATAAAAAGCTTAACAGTTCAATGAGAAGAGACCGGGAAATAATATCAAAATATTCATACAATTGGCCGTATGATTATTTTTCAATAGTAGAGATGGTAAAGTTGGAAACAAAAGTAGACTTTTTTACGAGAGACATAAATCAGCAAAAAATTCCAGAAAAGAAAATTCCTAACTTTGCAAAAGAAACTAGAACATCTGTTATTCAAAAGATACCTTCGGTTGCAACAGGTTTAACCGCACCAGCAACAGTGCAAGGACCTACATTAAACGACATGGTATTTAGGCAGGCAGTTAAAACAAATGAAGAGTCTGCACCAACTATCCCAAATCAGCTGACCGTACCAGTAGATTCAGGCTACTCAATAAAAACAAATACTGAATCTATTTATATTAATGGAATACTCCAAACCGAAGGTGCTTCTAATGATTATACTATAAGTGGCGACGTAGTTACTTTTACATTTGATATAGAAGCATCAGATGCGGTTTATGTGACGTATATAAAAGAAGAGGTTTAATAGGGGCTACAGATGACTTTTTTTGATACAAAACAAGATGTCATGGACATACAATTGACTCGGTATGGAAAATATCTTTTGTCAATAGGCTCTTTTAAGCCGCAGTATTATCAATTCTTTGACGATGATATATTATATGATTCTTCATGTGCGGGCTTTTCAGAAAAGCAAAACTACACTCATGATAGAATAACTAAAGAAACACCAAGATTAAAAACGCAATCTTTGACCATCTCGGCCCACCAATCATTTATAGATCAGACAAAAGAAATAATGGCAGGCAATAGAGGTCAATTTCAATCTTTTAAAAAAGCAGCACTATCTTTAGAATCTGAAAAAATATTACTGTATCCATTGGCTAGTCAAAATATCAATACCCAAAATGCTCCCACATTTGATTTGAGGTCAAGAGGTTCTCAAATAAAGAGAGTATCCTACAGCAAAATGACAGAATCAGGAGTCACAAAAAATGTTCCAATATTGCACATAGAGCCGACATACACCTTATCGGAAGAAACAGCAGACAAAACAGAGGCTAAAATGTTTAATGCCGAATCTTATGTTGAACTCACTGGGCCTGAAATTGTTTTTAGGGACAACTCTAAATTAAAAGTAGAAGGAGAGTCGATATATATAGACTTGCAAGAAATCAATGCTGATAATGCCTTGGAAACATTTAAGTTGGAAATATTCGAAGTAATCGAAGGCCAATCTGGAGAAGAAGTATTGAAAAAAATTGACAAAATAGAAGAGATTAATAAATATTTTCACATTAAAACTGACAATGATGTATCCAGAAGCCATGACTTGTCTGGAAAAAGTAGAGGGCATTATAAGCGGAGAACAAAGAAATGAGGAATATTTCTAATAATTCATTATCTTTAGAAATCAACAAGGTGACGATCGATGAAGAGTTGAAAAAAATAAATATTGATTTTTGCCTATATTCTATTGGTAACAAAAGATCCTTTAAAGCGCTCAAGAAAACAAAAATTATAAGCAATTCGATGGTTTATTTTATTGTAATGAGCGATAAAGAATCAGAAATAATTCCTTACTTAGGAAATTTAGCAGATAGAGCAAAAGTAATTAATGATATTTATGGAAACAACTCAAGAAGTTCTTCACCAGTCTCAGAAATATTACTAGAAGAAAGAATAAAGAAAATTCCACTAAAAAATTTATTTTCAAATTCTCAGAATGTAATCTTCAAAAAAGACCCTACATCTGGGAGAGAGACCTATGAAATGCACTCTTCCTATATAATGAGCTACAATAAGATCAAAGACTTCTCTAATCTTTCTAATTTAAGTTTGTGTTCATTTATAAATAAAGATATCTCTGCTCAAATTAAAGCGTCAAGTATTACAACTGGTGGGGATTTGTGTTACGAAAGTCTTCTTGAAATGGGCGACTCAGGACGCTTAACGGTACCGAAAATGAGAAGAGTCTTATATACCTACAATCCAGAAAGCCCATCAGAGCCACAAGTTTACACGGGTCCGGCTCACTATCACGGGCCCGGCGGTCTTCCAACGGGAGAAGATGGTTACGTTGGTTGGATGGCCGGCCACTCATCCGGTCCGATGGGACAAAAATTGACACTTAGAATGGTAGAAAATCAGAAAGTAGTGTCCCAAAACGCGCGCACTACCCTGGAAGATGCAGACCCAAAAAGCTCTCAATTAGTACCAAAAATGAAGGAAGACTGGATTTCAGCTTCCAAAAATCATAAAGCTATAAATATCAAAATAGATAAGAAAAGAAAGACGCTAAAAAACATAAATATGTTACGATCTTCATTAGACATGGGTTTTTTAGATCCAGGGTTGTTTCAGATGAGTCACCTATCCGTTTCTGCAAAAGAAGCGACCTCGGGAGTAGAGGTACTTGGCGAGAGTTATTTTAGTTCTATAGTGGGTATAAACTTTAAATCATTATTGTTTAAAAAATCTAAATTTGGATTTTTGATTGATCTTTATGATAGTAAAGCAAATATACCACTTTTGTCTAAATGCATTGCAGCTGCAGACATAAAGAAAATTCAAATCACCCGTAGAAAGCTCGTGGATATCCCACATGCAAGAAATTCTCAGTCTAGCTTGATATACACAACTGAGCCTGGATCTGAAAACACAGTTAGATTAATAACTGCATGCGACAATATCAGGCAATCCGGAGTAACTTTTGAAAAAAAAGCAACGTTTAAAAATTCCATAACTGACACCGCAGCCATAGAGGAAATAGAACTATATACAACATCAATCGATTACAATGCCCAAAGAGGGTATGACATGGACTCGGAAAACCAGTTATATACAGCGTCTCCAACATCTGTGTATTCTAGGCAGTTCTTGATAAAAGATTATGACCTTTTTAGAAATTACAGTGATGGTAAATATACATATGATATTTCACTCATAGTGGAAGATGGTATAGTATCTTTCTTGAAGTCCCAAATCATTGAATTCAAATCAGTTATAGAGGAGTACTCTAACTTACTTAAGTCCGCAAGGTACCCGACCAACAATGCGCTTGGTGAAGAAATGAAAAAAGGAAGTTACAATTATTATACTCGAAGATTTGTATCAAGCTTTTACAATTCCAGCAGTAATAAGAAAGTTTTAGACATGGTAATATCTACTTTATATATGATGATATCTATAGTCTCTGGCCGACCAAAAGACAAGCTTATGGCAGACCCTGACTTTAATTTAAAAAATAAATACTCTTTGAGGAGTTCGACTATTGAAGAATTAGAAGACCTTTTATCCAGACTGGAAAAAAATTATAAAAAGATCATAAAACTAATACAAATGGAAAATAATTTAAACAATTTAGACGCACCAATAAATACTAAGGACTCTTTTCCGGAAAGGTCTATTTTCAAATTAAAAGACGAAATTAGCGTAAAAATAAAAACAAATATAATACATCAGGCGGTTTCTTCAGCTGCAACTTTAGGAGATTTTTCAATCCCAACTAGTAGGAACAAATCGTATGTTAAATACAAAGACTACAGAAATAATATTAGAGATATCAGAAAAGAGAGTGGCCTTGCCGAAAGTTCAATGAAAACATTATATAAAGCAAGTGGTACAAATCTCAAGCCCATGAGATTCCTCGCAGTCGCCAAAAGCGCAGGAGACCATGGAGATGCTGATAATCTCAAATCACACCAATATAAAGATACTTCGGCTTCGGCTCAAGCCAAGAAAGATAACTTTTATGGCAGTTTTAGTGTCGTGGAAACATACGAACAGTATAGTAAAAAAAGCCCGCCGTCAAGATCTAAGATGAATTCTCTACTAGGATCCTTGCTCTATAAGCCATCTGTAAAGGTATCAAAAGTTGATGATGACATGTCGTATCGAGAAAAGCTTTGGGCAAACTTAAAGGCCAGTACAACTTTTGGAGTAAGCCGCGACGGGATCGAGCCGTTTTCTGATTTTAGAAGATTTTATGAAGAGGGCTTTTTCAAGCAAGTGATACCGGATGTTGAATCTAGCTTTCGAAAAGTACTATGTGACAGTGTTCAAAACAATGTAAAGAAAGAAAAATTCCTAGAAGATGAAGAGCCTCGTTATAAGGACCTTTCTCTAACCAGAGAGAAGGTGGGAGTATTATATGATTTAATGCAAAAAATATTCTTGATAAATGATAGTATAGGAAAATTTCCAAATTTAGTTAGAAACACAGAAAAGGAGAATTATTATATAGATTTAAATGGTCGCGACCCGTCATATCCAGATTTTTCAGACGTTATTATCACAGATCCGTTTGAATCAAATGTGGGATTTGCACAAGAGATATCAATAGGGACAGTAAATCCTCGGCCGATTGATATAGAAAATACAGAAATAATACCCCAACACAGTGATATTTCTAGCGGTAATCCAAGAAGAGTGATATATGTAAAATATGACACCAATACGCAAGGACCAGCTCCGGTGTCTGTTAACAATGGAATTTTGCTGGAGGTTTAATAATGTCACAAATAGAAGATCCATGTAGAGAAGAAGAATTACCATCAGAAGGGGACCCCG
>MDSZ01205018.1_pt1 | contig 15936 bp, 24 predicted proteins | sample 811201 | NCBI WGS metagenome assembly MDSZ01 (sample SAMN05326647, study PRJNA326480) | marine metagenome | isolation source: seawater | place: Indian Ocean: North | collected 2010
TAACAAAAAAAAGTGTTAATATAAGATGAGCATAAAACAGGAGTAAAAATTGTCTACACGCCCAATCAATTACATCTTTCTTGAAGGTCCAGATCTAGCAGGAAAAACAACCTTCTATGAAAATATGCATAAACATTCTGGTTATAGATGGAACATACAGGATCGATCTGCCCTTTCAATGCTCGTGCATGCAAAGTATTATGGGCGTGATGAGTTTCAATGTGTTGAGCAGTTAAGATCCGAACTCTTTAATCTGAACAACATAACGATTGTTTTGCTTCCTGCTTGGGAAGAAATAGCAAAGAGATTTAATGTGAGAGGAGATCCCATTCAAAATCTTACCTCATTAAAAAAGATTTATGACCTTTTTTCTGAAGCTGCTCATGAGCTGGAAACACTTCCAAATGTAATAGTCATAAGAAGCGTCGCTGATGAAAGAATTGTAAAGTACACTATTAATAAACTTTTTTGCTACGAAGACGGATCATCAGAATCTTTGCATGAAAACTGTATTCATGCATGCAAAAATAGAAAAAATCAAGAAGTTGTAGGTTTAAACTTCACCCTTTATGACGATGGAACCTTTGAAGATATCGATGAAGGGCATCTACTGTATGACAAAGAAGTTGACTATTACGAAGAGATACTTGAAAAAACAATCTTAAAAATAAGCAATGAACTGGCAGGCAATAATGAGTATGAAAGAGTAGAGTCTATCGAAAGTAGACGCTTTATTTTTAATTCAGAAACTTGTATATCACTTGCACACTTCCTTGTAAGGGAAGATATCTTAGATTGCAAATTTTTCCTAAGATCTTCTAACGTTAAAGATACACTTTATTATGACATAAACTTCATAAAGCACTTAACTAAGAAAGTGTATCACATATTAAATTTAGAAAATTTTAAGTGCAGGATCAAGATAACCTTGAATTCTGCCCACATCCTAAGTGAGGAGCAAGAATGAAAGTAAGAATTACAAAAACACACCCAGATGCTGAAATACCTGCCTATTCAAAACCAGGCGATGCCGGAATGGATTTAAAAGCTGTGACTGCAATTTATGAAAGCTCACACATAACCTATAATACAGGTTTGTCAATAGAGATCCCGGAAGGACATGTAGGTTTATTGTTTCCTAGAAGCTCTGTTTACAGAACAGAGCAAGCTCTAGCCAATTCTGTCGGTGTGATTGACAGTGGCTATAGAGGTGAAATTAAACTTAAGTTTACCCGATCTAGTGATGCCCTTGAGTATAATGTTGGAGACCGCATTGGCCAGTTATTGATACTTCCCTATCCGACAATTGAATTGGTTGAAGTTGATGGTTTGTCAATGTCTGAAAGAGGTGTTGGCGGCTTTGGTAGTACTGGCAATTAAAAACTTTTATAAAAATTAGTATTGCTTATTATAATAAATAAAAAAGTGAGGAAAGATGAAAAAAGCATTGGTAACAGGGGGTTGTGGTTTCATAGGCAGCAATCTTGTTAAAGAATTAGTAAGGGAAGGATGGCAAGTTGACATCGTCGATGATATGTCAAATGGACACTTAAACCTGCTTGAGGGTTTAAGTTTTAGAACGCTTTTAAATTCTCATTTTTTAAAGCACTATAATGAGCAGGCTAAAGACAGAGATCAAAAATCTGTCCTAGTTATTCAGGATGATTTTGCTTCTCAACAACTTCTAGAGTACATCAAATCCGGTGCTTACGATGTAATATTTCACCAGGCCGCAGTCCCTAGGGTTAGCTACTCTGTAGAACATCCGGGAGAAACAACAGACACAAATATTAGCAAGACAGTTCATCTTTTTGAAGCAGCAGCCGGTAACGTCACAAGAATTGTATTTGCTTCGTCTTCTTCGGTCTATGGCGGTGCCGATCAACTACCTACACCAGAATCTGAACCAAAAAATCCCAAATCACCCTATGCATGGCAGAAGTCTGCAATTGAAGATTACGCTCGGCTTTGCTGGGAATTGTATGAATTAGACATTGTGTGCTTAAGATATTTTAACGTATTTGGCCCGGGACAATACGGTGACAGCCCCTATTCTACAGCAGTTTCTGCGTGGTGTCATGCTATTAAAAACGATTTAGAATGTAGGTCAGATGGCGATGGTGAGCAATCAAGGGACATGTGTTATATTGACAATGTTGTTTATGCAAACATTAGGGCTGCAAACTACTTTGAATCTTTCAAAGGTGAATGTTACAATGTTGCATGCGGCGATAGAGTTACAAACAACGAAATTTTACAGTACTTAAAAAATAAATTTGGCAAAAAAGTTAAAGTAAGAAATGCACCAGAAAGACCCGGTGACGTCAAACACACACAGGCAGACATAACAAAAATACATAGACAGATTGGTTATACAGTTCAAAAAAGATTCTGGGAAGGCTTGGAGGAAACAATTAACTGGTGGGAGATATAAGATGAAAAATAATCAAGCACAGTTTGTCCTTTACACCGGGCCAATGTTTAGTTCGAAAACTACAAAGCTTCTAGCAAGAGTTGATAGGAGCAAATATCAAAAGAAAAAGTCGATATCTTTTAAACCTGATATCGACAATAGATATTCTATTGATAATCAAATAGTTACCCACAATGATAGTCATATGCAAAGCTGTGGCGTAGCAAAAGGTGAAGATATCCTGGAAATAGTCGCTAGCAATCAGCCTGTCGATATCATCGCGATAGATGAGCTTTTCATGATACCCGGAGGTGGATCAGCATGCATAGAGCTTTTTAAAAAAGGTTATGACGTTTACGTCTCATCAATTGAATTAGACTATTTAGGAAATCCTTTTGAAGAGGTCAAAGAAATAATGCCATATTGCACACAGATAGTTAAGTGCAAAGCAGTCTGTAGCGTATGCCAAGAAGATGCTAGATATACTGCAAAAAAAATGGATATGAACATTGCTGTTCCATCGGACAGCGTTTTACAAGTAGGCGGTGATGAAACTTATGAAGCACGTTGTCAACTTCATCATAATTACATGCGTTTGTAATATATAGATACTTTAGCAAGGAGCAATTATGTTAGAACCATCTAGCGTCAACTGTGTTATATATCACGCCAACTGTACAGACGGTTTTGGGTCAGCTTATGCTGCCTGGAAACTCTTAGGTAACAGGGCAGAATATCACGCATGCACCCATGGTCAAAAGCCACCCAATGTAAGGGGTAAAAATGTAGTTATTCTAGATTTTTCTTTTGACAATAAAACAACAAAAAAGATGATCAAAGATGCCAAGGAGCTTCTCGTCATTGACCATCACAAGTCTGCGGTCGTTGAATTACACGATATATCAAATACAATTTTTGATATGAGTAAATCAGGCGCAACCTTAGCATGGGAATTCTTCCACCCGGGTAAGGAATCCCCAAAATTTATTCAGTACATTACAGATCGAGATCTGTGGAAGTGGGAGCTCCCATACTCTAAAGAGTTCAGCGCTGCATTTGACATGGTACCTTTTGACTTTGAAGAATTTGAAAAGTTTGAAGACGATTCTGTCTTTGATGATGCTGTTAAGCGTGGATCTTACATACTTGCATATTCAAAGACAGTGATTAAGAAAGTTTGTGAAAAAGCTTCTTCTAGAAAGTTAGGCGGTCATGATGTTTTAGTTGTTAATGCTTCGCACTGGATGAGTGAAATTGGTGCACGCCTAAGCCCTGACTGTGATATTGCTATGATCTGGTATCAAGACCATAACGAGAAAATTATAAAGGTGAGTTTACGATCTTTCCATGACCATGTTGATGTTTCTGAAGTTTCAAAAAAATTTAATGGTGGTGGACATAAAAAAGCAGCCGGCTTTACTTTGCCTTTTGATTTTGTAATTGAAAGCCTTTTTGACAAGGAGAAAAAATAATGAAGAAACTACCGTATATACGTGATTCTTTAAAATTTTTTGGAAAGTATGAAGTCGTAGCAACAGAAAATGTTGTAATACCTTGTTACAACTTCGCCACAGCCAAATCTATAAAAAAAGACATTATTGAAAAACAAAATGCAGCAAAAAACAGAAAGACCTGACTGGGATGAGATCTGGTCAACATTTGCAGAAATGATATCAAAGCGCTCTGTTGATCCAAAATACAAAGTTGGCGCTGTAATTGTGAATTCAGAAAATACACAAGTGCTTTCCATTGGTTACAATGGTGATCAAAAAGGTGGCCCTAATAAGAGAGAATCTCTAGACAAGGGTCACTCTGGCTTCATACACGCCGAAATCAACTCTTTGATAAAGATGGATTATAATAATCCTTGTCGAAAAAAAATGTATGTAACTCTCTCACCCTGCGAAGTCTGCGCGAAGGCTATTGTTAACGCTGGAATTGACGAAGTTATATTTAATGAATTATACGGGGATGGTTGCCCGGGAATAGACATACTTAGTAATGCTGGAATAGTTGTAAAAAAGTATTGTCCTGAATAATTAATTTAGTCCCGGGTGTTTAAATGAATTTAAGAAAAATATTAGATGTTTTACTTTTAGAAAGAGGAGCAAAAAAGTCTGATAGCACTTATTATTTTATAAAACCTCACTTGCGAATTAAAGATACTGAAAGCGGATACAAATATACTGTAAGCAAAGTTAAGACTGATCCTGAAATAATCGTACAATGCTACAGATCTGATATAGACGGAGATGGTTCTGAGATTATTGACATTCCGTGGAAAGAATACAAAGAAAAATACGAGAGAGCATAACAATGAAAATATTTGATAAGACGATCAAAAAGGCTGTAAGAGAAACACTTAAATTAGACGAATCTTTAGTCGCCCAGAAAAAAACATTTGAAATAAAATCAGACTTCTTGAGTGCTGCTAATGTTGAAAACCATATAAGTCTTTATGAAAATTACGTTGAAACTTTTAATAGAATAAGCGCACAATTAGATTCTGTCTCTAGAGAAGAGGTTAATTCTAACCATTCGACGTATAAAAACTTAAAACATGATGAAACATTTAATTTAAACGCCGCCTATCTTCACGAGCTTTACTTTGCAAATGTAGGAGACTTAAGTTCCAAAATTACAATGGACTCGCTTTCTTATATTCGCTTATCGAGAGACTTTGGTAGTTTTGACAGCTGGCAGAAAGATTTTATTGCATGCTGTCAAAGTTCAAGGTGCGGTTGGGCAGTTACGTATTTAAACACATACACACAGACAATCATGAACTGTGTGATTGATCTTCACTCACAAAACGTTCCCGTTGGTATGTATCCAATAATTGTAATGGATTTATGGCAACATGCTTACTACAAAGATTACCTTAAAGATTCTAAGACATATGTAGCAGCAATGATGAAACAGTTTAGGTGGCCAGTTATTGAAAAGAGGATCGAAAAATCTGATAAGATAGTAAGAATTCTAAGAGGTCAGCAATGAAAAAGATATACAATCTACTTTTTGAGCAAGAAGAAAGAATAGATACACCTGAGTCCAGCATGAAAATGACTAGTTCCGGTCTTAAAGCAAGAAAGGCTCTAGACAGCGTTGATGATCAAATAGACGCTTTAATACTTCGATATGAAGCTTCTTCAATTATAGAAGAAGAAGATGAGCTTAATTCTAGTTTAAATGAATCTTCTCTAAAGTTTTTAATTGAACAGGAAGAAGAACCCGCTGACGAAGGCGACCCTACTGCAGAAGAAGAGGAAGAAGCCCCGGAACCTGAAGGTAGTGAACAGATGTCTGTCGATAAACCTGCAGAAGAGCAATTAATCCCGAATCTTGATATGGATGCATTTGCCGCACGCACTGTTAGGCTCATAAAAAATCATAAAAGCTTATTAAGGATTGAAGAAGCAATTGGCAATCGGATCAAGTTCTTCTTAGATGAAAATTATGGTGATAAATTTGTACAGAGATATCTTGAAATTCTAGAAAGTCAATACGGTATAACGTTTGAGCAATTCGAGGATGAAAGGCAAACAGAAGATCAACCCTTCGCTGTCGGCGCAAACGCTGGCGGAACAGGAGGCCTGGGCGGAGGTAGCTAATGATCAAAAACAAAAAATCAATTCATATTAACGTTGACCCGGAAGATCATGCACTCTTTAAAGTACAGTGTGTTAAAAGAGATCTTTCTATGCAGCAAGTTTTTGCAGCCTTTGCAAAAAGAGTAGGGTTGGAATCAACAGACATGATTAGATTTTTAGATCAAATTGCAAGCGAAAAAGGTGTAAAGACACTCAAGAAAAAATATAGCAAATCAGATATTGACACAATATTCAGTATGATAGAAGACGATGTCACACCCTTAGATTCCGAAGATTAAAAAAAAATGTTTATTTGTCTCTTTTGACATAATTAGATAAGAACACAGGAGTTAAGCATGTCAATTGACGATATAAAAAACGCAGTTAAGAGTATGCCCGAAGAGCAGGTTGCTAAGTTGAAAAAAGATCTTTATCTTGACACTACCAGAAAAGGTGTTTTAGATGCCGTGCAAGAAAAAGTTGTATCTAGAAAGCTTTTAGTTTTTATCTGTGCAACAGGCCTATTTATGTATAGTGGTCTTGAAGCTGATATTTGGGGAATGATTGCAATGATGTACATTGGTGGTCAATCAGCTATTGACTTTGCAAAAGTTTGGAAAGGTGTATAGTGAAATTAAATAGAAGCCAGTTGCGTAATATCATTACCAAAGTCTTGAACGAATCTGATGATGCTAGATCAAAAGCCATGGATGCTGCCCTTGCTTCCATAAGATCCCAGTTTGGCTCAGATGCTGTTGTTGATACTGGCGCAGGTGACAGACTCTCTAACGATTGGATGAAGTTTGTTATGCGCCAGTCAACAAAATACACAGACATTCTTTTGCATATATGGGACCACTTAATAGATGGTGACAACCCTGCATCGGTTAGAGATATTTACTTTAATGACTTAGATAAAAATTCAGGCATCGCAGGGGCAATTACATTTTACGGTAGAAGAATTAGGCAAGGTCAGCAATACTTGACAGGCGCCCAGCTTGGCGAAAAAATAGCTGCAAAACGATCAGAACAGGCAAACCAAGCAAGACAGCGTCAGACTCAAGCAGCTGAGAGAAGAAGCTCGCAAGATGCAAGATTGCAAGGGGCTTCTTTACAAGATATGAAAGCAAGGCGTCAGCAGTTTCTCGATGGTTTAAATCAACTTTCAAGAGATACTTCTTATCCATACGGTAGATATCGAGGCGACGTAAAAACTGTTACCTCATACCAAAAACCTGACCTATCTCCTTTTACACAAGAAGAAATTGAAATGCTTCAAGACTATGACAGCTTAGATGCAAGAGAGTCCCAAAACCCAGCACTGGCCGGCACGACCTCATCGGCACTTTCTAACGATAATACTATTTTAACAATCACATACAGTAAGCACACCCCGGGGTAAGGTTTGACTTGGATATCTACTAAAATATTTCTTAAAAAGGCTTATGCCTGGTGTGTACAGCACTGGCGCTGGTTGGTTTTTGGAATCGTTGCTTTGGTAGCTTATTTGACCGGTCGGCGGAGTTCAAGAAACCTTTGGATGCAGGCAGAGCTAGCAAGAAAGCAGTATAAGGCAGAAGCGGAAAAAATAGAAAAAGCACATGAACAAAAAAACAAAAAAATAGAAAAAGCTGAAGAAGATCACAAAAAGAGTTTAGCTCAAGCAGAATTAGAAAAAGAAAGAGCAGAAAGAGCTTTGGAAAGAAAAAAGAGAAGAGAGACCATTAGACTAGTTAAAAGTCAAAATGATATCGATCAAGCGCTAAAAGATTCAGGAATTGATGAGGTATAAAAATGAATAGAAATGATTTAAAAGAGTACTATAGAAGACTTAAAGAAGGACAACAAAACCAGTTTGTAGGTGAGTCAAAACTACTTAAAGAGGGAATCGCTGGAATGCCAGGCATGCATCAAAATAGCGGCTCATCTTTTGGTATGCCGGCAAATAGAAGTCTCCCGGGCGCCCTAGAAAATCTCGCGGCTGACGTCCAAGATATGATTGATAATGCAGTCGGTCAAGTAGATCTAGATTATAGTGACGATCCGCTTACAAAGAGAGACATACTTGATTTTGTTATTAGAATGCTTGTTGAAGAGCAATCAATAATTTAATTTTTCAAACTTTCTGGTATAATAAGCTAAACAGGAGAAAGCATGTTTAGCTTATTTTTTTTATTGGGTGTTGCTAGCGCTGAACCGCAATTTACAAAACTAGAGGAGGGCGATCCCGCGCCATGGTCCGGACGACTATTTAATGACGAAGCGGTAGCTAAATTTCTCGTAGAGGACAGGTTTAAGATTGAACAGTGTGATATTCAAACTGCATACCAAGTTAATAAAATTACAGCACAGCTCGATTTGGAATATTCAAAAAAAATTATTGAATTAGAGACACAAAATCAAATATTGAATGAAAAAGTTAATCTGAGGGATGATCGGATTAAAAGCCTTGAAAAGTTAAAAAAGCCGCCGAATGCTTTTGTTTGGGCTGCGGCTGGATTCATTGCCGGCGCGGGAATCACAGTAGGAATTACTTACAGTGTAAATCAGTAGTTTGCTTGCTTGTGTTATATTTATCTTTAAGATCATAGGAGATGCAAGTGCAAGTTGTTATAAAGAAAAACATTCTTTTTAACTTTTTAAAAAGACGTCTAAGTGAATCTAGATCAGATTACACTTTTTACAGCGACGGTAGCTTTTTAGGCAGGTTTGAAGAAGAAAAAGAAGAAAAAAGTTTTGTTAATCAAGACACACCTTTGGCTCCCGACCCTAGGGCGTCTTTTCAATTAGCTCAAGAGAAACCAGATGTTAGCGATCCTGAGTATATGCCGGCATCTAAATCCGGCTTTTTAGCAGCTGCAACCGCCGTTCTTGAGCACGTTCCTGATAGACAAATTGAGTTTGCATACGAGAAACTACACAGACTCCTTGATGCTGTTATGGAAAAAGAAGATGAAATTAACTATGGAATGCTTGAAGAGGCTGTGCTTAGAATTATAAGAGAATCCAGTAGATCTGATGAATTGTTTCAGCAAGCTGCTTCGATGTATGCAAAAGGTGAGAATTATCTTTCTTTGATTAATCAAATTGAAGAAGCAACTCCTGGGATGACTCGCGATGATATTGAAGACAAGATAGCAGATTTGGCACTTGAAATCATGTCAAGTCAACAATCACAACCAGAAGCCCCTAGTCCAGAACCCCAGACTGTTCGAACTCCTGTATCTGGTGCATCCGGTCAAGTGATTAGACGACGAGCGAAAAAGCCTTCGCCCCCACCTAGTGTTCCATCAGAATCAGAGGTTGAAGATCTAGATGCTAGATCCCGAGCAGAATATGATAGTGCCGACGACAAAGATGCATACATGTCAGGATATAACGCCGGCGCCGATGATGCTGCATTTGATAAACCTCACAGTGTCCCAGGCAACGTAAGCGATGATTATACAAGAGGCTACAGTGCAGGTTACAAATCTCTTGAATCTGACTTAAGCATGGCTTCTTTTCAAGAACCAGAGCCAGCCGGATCTTCAAGATTACTGGATAAGTCAGGTGCATTTGACCAGTTAGATATTCCGGAAATACTAAAATTAATACCTAGCTTTTTTATGCTGGTTCAAGAAATTGCGTATAAGATTGAAAAAGATCGATACAATCTGATGATGTCAGGAGATAATCCAAAAGATGCCGACAAGAATGTGCGACAAGTTTACAATATTGCACACACAGAAACTTTCATAGATCACAATCTTTTAAAGTCTTACTTCAATAAGGACTTTGCGCTTCGAAGTGCCAAGAAACACTTCGATGTGATACAAGACGGAAGGTACAATACGCCCGATACTAGGAAGTTTAAAGCGGACCTCATTTCTGCTATCGCTGCAGATAAAATGACTGAAGAGCAAGCGCACAATCTTTTTATCAAGATGTTTGTAGAAAAAATATTGGATGATGTCGCTAATTACAATTATGAACCTGATAAAAATAAAAAGCTTGAAAACACACTCAAGACAGAATTTGCTGCTACAACTGTCTATAAGACTGGTACAGCCGCCGGCCCAGGAGGGACTCAGCGCGCTAGCGCCAAGCCCTACCAAGGAAATACATCTGCAACATTTCACAGGCGTGTAAAAGAAGAGTACAGAGAAGAAATTATCAGTGACTTCTTAGATAGGCTGGCTAACAAGTATCTTACTGGGGACACATATAGAATCCCAACCGGTCGCAAAGAACCGGATAATCCAAGCAAGAGTGAGAGATACGAATTCAATCCAGAAGAGTTTAGAACCGCTGCAGAAGAATATGCAAACTCCCTTATTGATAAAGCACTAGCAGATCAGCAAGCAGTAGCACAAGGTAAAGTTCTAGTACCAGAAGATGAAGAAGAACCTGAACCGATTCTGGGTGACGAAGATTCTCCAGATGGTATGTCTGATGAAGAAATTGCTGAAAAACTGTCTAATACACAAGACTTTCAAACGCTGGCACCCTTCTTCGGGTTTTCGGCGGCCCCCGGTATGAGGCAGTGGTTTTTGAAATTTGCAAAAAGACACTTCGAAATGGGCTTAATATCTGCAAAAATAGGTGATAGATCTCTTCTTAAGTTCCACTCGGAGATGGTTGAGGCTGTACTGGAAACTTTAAATGAAGGTTTGGCTTCTTTGCTTGGTGATTTAGTTGATTCACCAGACGCGAACTCTAGAGAAAAACAAGAGTTAATTGGGGTGCTGGCTCGAGCTACTGAGCAAATTCAGGATGCTTATGAGGAGTTTCTGGATGTGGGAGATGAACTTGGTAATATCTTTGTAAGCGCTAAGACAGCTTCTGGCGAAGATACCGAACTGCCCTTTTTAAATACATTAGGAGGTCAGCTAACTAGAAGTGTTAACGGCATGTTCTTTAAGAAAGTCCTAACAAAATTGGATAAATCCTGGACTGATTATGTCGCAGAACAGCTTCAAACAAACGAACAGATGCAAAACTACATAGCAGACAGTATATCAGATGCTGCAAATATAGATGCTAAAGCTGCTAAATCTTTGGCGGAATATTTTATAGGCAAAAAAAATGCGCCAATCATTCTAAAAAGCAAAGACGGTACAAGAAAAATTTACCGATCAGAAGCAGAAGGAAATCCAACGAAGGGTGTAAGAGCTTTGATGAAATACGGCATCGATGCAGAAGCTTACGAAATAATTAGAGCAGAATCAATGGATTGGTTTGAAGATATGCTTATGACAGATTTTGCAAGAACAATTACAGATGAAGGCGTTTTTGAAGGGCAGTATAGACAAATGATACTCAAGGATTATGAAAAGCTAAAAACTAACAAAAATCAGTTTAAAAAAGTTATTTTGCAGGCACTTGACGACGTTATTGTAGGGTCTTCTCAAAGAATGGCGATGTCTCAACTAAAAGACTATGAGGTACAATCGTGACAACTTTTGACATTTTGAGTAATGTATTAAAAAATAGTGTAATAAGTGAAGAACTAGATTTGAATAGAAATCGAGCGATGGATCACTTGGACTACATCAACAGGCAGATGCAATATAGCTCAGTTCCGGTCGTCCCAAAAAAGGCCGACTGGGAAACAGTTACACATCATGAGTATGTCGCGCTCAATAAACTTTATACTCTGCAAACACACGATCATTTAATTTATTTCTTAAACGAAGTTTTGATGACAGCTAATAGAGTTAACCATCATCCAATCATTACTATAGATCATGATAGCGTTGAAATAACACTTTACACAAAAGATATTAACGACATAACAGAGTCAGATGTTGGACTTTCAAAATTGATAGATGAGATATTTGATGACATAATCTACATTAGGGAATTATGAGTTTCTTTGTAAGCGATTCTATTAAAAATAGAGTTGATGAATCATGTCTAGCTGAAACAGAGGAAATTGAAAAACCATCAGCTGAGTATACTTTCATGCTTACTGATCAAAAAGATTTAGTTACATGTCATGAGCTCAAAGAGGTTGTTTTTAAAAAAAATAGAATTGAAATATTTTGTGATTTAAACTTAAGTATGATAGACAAGATTCTAGAATCTGCCAAGGTGACCTCAATAAACTTTAAAAAAGTTTCGATTCTAATAAGTCGCAGTAGAATAATTAAAATAATTAGAAACGGGCAAGATAGTTATAATGTGAAGATAACGTGTTATCCAAGAGAAGGTGAAAACAGTGATTAGAATTGACAACGAAAAAGAACTTTTATCATTTTTAAAAATACTTTCTGAAGAGGCAGTGAGCAGTTCAGTAGACTTACTAAGAGAAACTTCTGATAATTTAGCTGACACATTCAAGTCTAGACTAGCGTCAGAAAAAGATTTATACGAACAAGAAGGTGATGATGAAGATGCTGAAGATTTGGCTGCTGCGCTAGCAGATGAAACTCAAGATGATGCTGATCAAAGCTTGCAAGCTCCTGATCAGGAAGATACTGCTGAAGTTGAAGAAGAGCAAGAAGAGCCAGAGGAGCCGCAGCCCACTAAACCTGAAGCAGATGCAGAACCTGAAGAATTAAAAGCTTCTCTTGACGCTTTGGAAAGGTTTATTAATGCTCTCAGAGCAGGAAGAAGCTTGCGAGACAGTTCAGTAGAGGATCAAGTTGAGCTTTACTTTGACAGATTAGGTGATGATGAAAAATCTTTAATGGTTCTTTTCATAAGAGAGCTTTCCAGAATACTATCAGGTGAGGTCTCAGGTGATGATGCAATCAACCCTAATGATGAACCCTATAATCTAGATGTCATAACAGACGAAGAAGAGCCGTCGCCTTCTCAACCAACTGATGAACCCGCGCAATCTTCATCACCGCCTCCATCTGAAGAAGCTGAAGAACTAGAAGAAGAAGAGCCAGAGGAGGATACATCACCTCCAATTAGAGTAGGAGAACCTCAAAATCTAGCAGAGATTAGAAAGAAAGTAAGAAAACTCATGAGGTCTTAAATGAAGATAAGCGAAAGAAAACTTCGAAGAATAGTTAGATCTGCACTTCTTCAGGAGCTAACAAATTTTGGCTATTCAATGCAACTTAAATCCTCTCGAGAGCGTGCATGTCCATACTATGTTTTTGGTTGGGATGCAAAAAGTACTAGAGGGCCCGGTGGATACGATAATGAGTCGATTCAGAAAAAAGTTAGAGACGTTTTAAGTTCCAAGTCTGGTCAAGAAATTAAAGAAAAACTGCTTAAACAGTTCCCGGGTTTAAAAAATGACTTGGCAGTTATTGACGGTTCACTCGATCAATTGACAACTTACGCACTAAACTATTCCTATGTTACAGGGACTGGGTGTCTGGAGTATTATTTCCTTTCTAAAGCATTAGATTTAATGGCTTTTATACTGGGTGGCGTGGATCCGGCTGGTGCGAACGAGCTCAGGAACGATGTGCAGTCTGGACAACCGGTAATAAAGTGGACCAGCGCATTAGAAGAAAGAGCTTCTAGCATGGCACCCGGGTCGATTCATGGATTTATGAATGTTATGCCTTTCTATTGTTTGCCTAACTTGGCAAAGGAGGGCCCTAACGTCGCCAACGTAGACGTATTAAAAGCAGATCTAGAGAACTATCAAGAAAGACTCAATAACGTTTTAGCATATAATACGACCGATTTAAATTCAGCGTTTTTAAATATATCTGAAGATATGGACATACAAGATACGAAAGTTATTAGAGCAATCAATATGGAGTCTGTTGACATACCTGTTGAAGACATCAATAAAATGAAAAAAGAAGCCGCGGGTTCTCTGGTTGCAGCTTTAGGAGAAGCTTTGCTAAATTATAGTGCTGCTAGAGAAGATAATCCAGAATTTGACAATGTTTGCAAAGAATTTTTCTCAAAAAATACCCTCTTTACATAATAATATTTACGTCTATATAATTGAAGTTAAAATTATCTGTATATAGAGAGAGGTTACTATGCAAAATAATTGGATACCGGAAATAATGTACGAGGAATCAGACGAAGGTCTTAGTTCTCATATACCTTTTATTATGGTCCCTAATAATCAAGAAATGCCAAAAATGCTTTTTGTTTTTGAGAGTAGAGAAACAGGAGAATATGAGCCCAACCTAGACGGCGACCCGGTGCCTATCATAGAAATGGATCTGCACCAGTACGCAGACATGGCCGTTTTAAAACAAAAATTAAATATAGATGTGTACGATCAAGTCCGAGCGGCTTTAGATTTAGAACCCATCAAGTCTGCATCTAAAAAAGGTGCTAAAATTACTGAATCTATTAGAAAAAATCTAGAAAATTCTATCGATGAGTAATAGTTAGTTAGGTAATGGAGGATTAACCATGAAAATTAATGTTGACAGATTAGCTGTTCTCGCTGGAATCGGATCTAGCTCTAATTCACCTGGGCTTATGAGTGAAGGCAAGAAAGCTGCAGAAGAAACTGAGGAAGCTTACCATTCAGAAGCAGATGAGACTGATGATGCAATGGAAGAAATGATTGAAGTAGATGAGGTCATGCTTGTTCAAGAACTTAGAAGAGCAAAAAAGATGATGCTTGAGGCAAGTCGTCAGCAGCGCAAACAGAACTTACAAGAATCAAAGCTTCAAAGAATAATCGAAGAAGAAGTTGAAAACATCTTTGGAGAGCTGAATCTTAATAGTGACTGGGTCTATGGCGATAACCGACCCAAGCGTTCCAGAGCAGGATATACTGCGCAAGGTTCGTTTCTCAAAGGTTTGGGATTTAAATAAAATTATTTAAATTAAACTTATAAATCTGCCCAACTTTGTATTATACTTCTATCAAAACAGGAGTTTAGATGGAACAATATGAAGTTGGGCAGATTCTTTATATGGCTAGCAGCAAGTCTTTTAAGATAATACCCATACAAGTCGTCGAAGAAGTAATTCGTACAACCATCGACGGGGTACAGAAAACCTATATGGTGTCTTTTCCCGACAAGGAAAAGACTATAGTTGATATAGCAAAAATTTCAGGCTCTTTGTTTAAAAATGTCAAGGAGGTTGAAGCACACTTGCTAGACAATACAAAGCAGGCAATCAAGCAGTTGATAAAAGAAGCGGACGCAATAAAGAACAATGCATTCGGAGCTTCAGTGTTACCAACTGTTGAGACTCTAGAGAGTGCGGATCAAGTCGTGCAACAAGATGATAAAGATGTTATACTAAAGGTAGATTTAGGTAACGGCCAGGTGGGTCGTTTGTCTAAAAAAGAACTACAAAAAACAGGGAAATAAATTGAAAGTACTATTTTTAGATGCGTATAACTTAATACATCGAGCAAGATCCGGATTCACTAGAGGTGACTATCCAATTATATACAATTTTTTTAGAGGGGTCCGACCTTTAATTGAAAAATTTTCCCCAGATCGTGTTTATTTTGTTTTAGAAGGCAACCCAGTGTTTAGGCAAACCATAAGCGAGGGAGCATACAAATCAAACAGATCATCACCGGGAGATAGTTTTCATAGGCAGAAAGCTTCTATAATTAATATGGTATCATCAATGATGCCGTTTCATGTAATAAAACACCCGGAACTAGAATGCGACGACACCATAGCTACGATGGTGTATAAACATGCTCGAGAAGGAGATGAGTGCACCATAGTTTCTTCAGACTCTGACTTTATACAGCTGCTCGGCAGTTTAGATGTTAAACTCTACAACCCAGTTAAAAAATCTTTTGTTGAAAAACCGTCATATGATTACGTTATCTGGAAGGCTCTGAGGGGTGATCCTACTGACAATATTCCAGGCATTCCCGGGTGCGGAGACAAGACTGCGACAAAGCTTGTGTCTGGTGATCCAGAAGATCTTAAAAAATATTTAAATCAAAAAAATAGGATGGAGATATTTGAGAAAAATGTTAATTTAATTAGGCTTGTTGATTTTTCAAATGATTTAAGCACGTTACAATACACTATA
>MDSZ01077270.1_pt1 | contig 15935 bp, 15 predicted proteins | sample 811201 | NCBI WGS metagenome assembly MDSZ01 (sample SAMN05326647, study PRJNA326480) | marine metagenome | isolation source: seawater | place: Indian Ocean: North | collected 2010
GAACAGGTACTATAGCTTTAGTTTTTTTAGTAATTTTTTTTTCAACTAAATCAACATTCATGCAAAAAGTATCATCACAGTCTACAAATATTGGTATTGCGCCCAACTCTCTAATTGCCCCAACTGTTGCAACAAATGTATTGGCTGCTGTTATAACTTCATCACCTGGTTTTATATTTAGAACTTTTAGACTTAGCTTGATAGCATCTGTTCCAGAATTTACACCTACTGCATACTTTGTTCCTATCAATCTGGCAAACTTTTTCTCAAATTTTGTTAACTCTTTACCTAGTGTAAAGTCTCCAGTTTGAACAAATTTTTTTAAATTACTCCAAAGATCTGGAGCATTTGAGAATTGCTGTTTTAAGTATGAATATCTAACTTTCATTAATGAGTTTCTAATTTTTAATATACTGTTTTAATATTATTTCAAATATTTAAACCAATCTTTAGTTGCATTCATAATACTTTTTTTGTCCCATACTGGTGCTTTTGACCAATAGTTTATATCTTTAAGAATTAAACTAACTCCTTTTTCAATTGAAATCTTAGGTTTCCATCCTAAAATTTTTTTTATTTTAGTTATATCTGCAAACGTGGAATTAGGTTCTCCTGGTCTTTTTGGGATATAGATTTTTTTTGAATGTAATAATTTAGCAATTTTATTTACTGATACCGTTTTATTACTACCTACATTAAAAATTTGATTAACAACTCTTGAATTACTTGCAGATATAAATGCATCGACTACATCAGAAACATATGTAAAATCTCTTGTTTGTTTTCCATTTCCTACTATTGTAAGAGGGGCATTTGCTAATTTTTGTGCTAGAAAAACTCCAAACATCGCACCATATGTGCCTGATGTTCTAGATTTGGTTCCATAAACGTTGAATAATCTTAAAGAAATATAATTTAATTTATAAACTTCCGACCAATGCAGAACAAGTTGTTCACCTAACATTTTAGTTAAAGCATACGGATATTTAGGATTGCATGGTTGTTTTTCATTAGTTGGATAATTTTTTGGAATTCCATAACATGATGATGAGGCCGCATATAAAAATTTTTTTATTTTATATTTTACTGAACATCTTAGAACATTTAAAGTTCCAGAAACATTAGAGTTAAAGTATTGTTGAGGTTTTTGAATACTTGGAACAATATCAGCTAAAGCTGCTAGATGGAAAACTTTATCAACACCTTTAAAATATTTTTCTATTTTATTATAATTAGATATGTCTGCTTTGATAAAACTTATCTTTGGCAAAAACTCTTTGATATTTTCAATTCTACCTGTTGATAAATTATCAATTATAATAACTTCATTTTTTCTTTTCAATAATTTTTCGACAAGATGACTTCCAATGAATCCAGCTCCACCTGTAACAATAATTTTCATAGTTTGTTTATGGTTTATAAATATAATTCTAAAAATACAAACATAAATTTCATAGTTTTAATTTCTTAATTATTGGTATAATTAGGTTTAAATTTTGAATTATACAGTCATTTATTATAAAAAAATTTCATGGAAGAAATCAACTCTACATTCATTTTTTTAATCCTACTTGTTATTCTGCAAAGTATTGTGGGTGTAGGTGTGTTGGTTCTAGGTACACCAGTTATGTTAATATTAGAGTACAATATGATAGAAATTCTATCGATATTATTACCTATATCGATACTAACTAGCCTGGTAAATTTAATTTATTTTAAAATAAAGAAAAAAAAAATGAAAATAAAAATTGATTCTGAAATAAAAAAATATCTAATTTTTATTTGTGCACCATGTATTGTTATTGGGTTATTGATATTAAAACAATTTGAAAATCATTTAAATTTAAATCTTGTCGTATCTTTTGTAATAATGATATCTTTATTATTTATATACAAATTCAAAAATATTTTATTAAAATGGAGACAAAAATCTAAAATTATTTCTTTGGCTTTAATAGGAATGGTTCATGGTATAACTAATTCAGGTGGTACCATGTTGTCTATAATTGTTAGTGCACTAAATAAACATCAAATAAATCAGTCAAGATATAATATTACATTTTCGTACCTATTTTTAGCTCTATTTCAGTACATAATTTTTATCTCCATTTTTGAACAGAAAATATTTATTTATGACTTTATAGATTTATTAATTATGATTTTTTCTGGTTTCATTATTGGAAACATAATTATTAAATTAGTAAATGAAAAAATTTTTAAAATATTAATTAATATATTAGCTTTAACTTCTGCTATTTTTCTAATTATAAAATCTCAATAATTTGAAATAAATCAAATCTAACTTTAATTTAATTTATGTTTAATAATTAATTTATTTTGTTAAAATTGATTTAATAACTTTAATAATTTTTTTTTGTTTTGAGACTCTTAAATTCGCAAAAATTGGAATGCTTATTGCTTTTTTGTAATACTTTTTGGCATTAGGGAGATTTTTTAAATTATATCCTAATTTTTTATAACTATTATGTAGTGGTATAGGAATATAGTGTAATTGAGTACCAATTTTATTTTCAAACATTATCTTACAAAATTTACTTCTATTTATTTTAATTTTATTAAAATCAATATTTAAAACATATAAGTGATTTGCACTTCTCTCTCTTTTGCCTATTCCAGGTAGGTCTAAATTATTAATATTAGATAATTCTTCGTCATAAATCTCAGCAATTTCTTTTCTTAAATTCATAATTTTATTTAATTTTTTTAATTGTGAATTTCCCAGAGCACATTGAACATCGCTAATTCTATAATTAAGTCCCACTTCATTTACCTCATAAAACCAAGGAGGATGGAATTTTTTCTTTTCCATCCCATGATTACGTAAAATACATAATTTGTTATAAAGTTTTTTTGAGTTAGTTGTAATAACGCCACCCTCTAATGTTGTAATTGATTTCACAGGGTGGAATGAGAAAACTGTCATGTCTGAATATTTACAGCTTCCAATAATAGAGCCACATTTATATTTTCCTCCAAATGAATGTGCTGCATCTTCAATAACGGTGATTTTTTTCTTTTTGGAAAATTCAAATATTTTTTTACTATCACTAGCTAAACCTGTTAAATGAACTGGAATAATTGCTTTAATATTTTTTTTATTAATAAAGTTTTTATATAAAATTGCCGAGTCTATATTTAATGTTTTGCTATTTATATCAGTAAAAATTGGTTTTAAATCGTTTAATAAAATTGTATTTGCAGTTGAAACAAATGATATAGGGGAAGTAATTACTTTATTTCTATTATCTTTAGATAGACACATAAGTGCTAAATGCAAACCTGCTGTACAACTACTTACTGCTACAGCATATTTGGAACCAACATATTTTGCTATATTCTTTTCAAAAACTTCAACTTCCGGTCCTCGAGTTAATATTGGATATTTTAAGCTTTTTAATACCGCGCTGTAATCTTTTTTATCAAGATAATGGTTTCCATATGGTGTAAATTTCATTTATCAAATATCCAATATTAAAAAAGTTTTAGATCTTCATAAATATTTCCAATAAATTTTGCAAATACTTTTTATGAATGGATGATTTCTGTATTTAAATAAAAATTCATTCCTTGATTTATCTTCTTTTCTTGCCTTGAGTAAAAAAAGTTCAGCATCAGACATATCTTTTTTAATGTCATGAGGTAATATTTTTTTAAAATTAACTTGCTGCCATATTTTTCTAGACCTATAGTTAATATTGATATGTCTTCTTTTTTTACCATTAATATTTTTACCTCCTCTATGCCAAGTATTAATATCATAAATAAGCAAGGTTCCTCTTGGCGCCTCAATGTAAACCTGATCTGGATGATCTTGATCGAAGTAGCCTTCTTCATCAGGAGAACATAACTTTTTATGGCTACCTGGTACAATTCTAGTAGTTCCATTCTCTTTTGTATAATTATCAAGAAGTAACGAACTTAAAACTGAACGAACTGGTTCACTTTCTTTTCTTCTTGGTATCCAGTCAACATGCCAATTTTGTTCTCCTTGACCTGGCAGAGGCATTCTTAAAATTATTTGTGATAAAGCTATTTCCTCCCTGCTATCAATTAAATATCTTGCTGCTGCTAATGTTTCTGGGATTGTGAACAGATTTCTAAAACATTCATGTTTATTAAGTAGATGATTTAATCTTTGTGCACCTGGCTCTGGATGCTCACCATTTTTTAATTTATTTGTTAAATAGTCGTGGGACTCTCTACCACCTCTCCACGTTTCTTTTTCAATTAATTCATCAACTACATTTGATATTAACTCAATATCTATTCCAAGCTTCAACCACTCCTCATCAGTTTTATGTATCAAAATATAACCATTTTCTTTTAAATTATATTTTTGTTCTTCATTTAGTGTTTGCTCACTTACACCAAGCTTTGATAAATATTTGCTAGTTAAACATTTAAATCTTTCCATAATTATTTTTTACTTCTCAAACCAGCCAAACATACAGGTGATTTTAAACAATCTTCTAAATTAAGTTCATCATTTTCAATTTTAGAAATCTTATAAAAAACTTCATTTAATAAATCAAAATATTTATTCAGAACTTTATCTGTGTGGCTAATTGAACAATAAATTGAATTTGAAGCAAGTATCTTTCTTTTTAACATCTCTTGAGTAACAAATGTTTTATATTTTAAGTGATTTTTACTTTTAAATATAAAGTTTGGTAAGGCATCTATACCCTGAATGTCAATAGTAACACCATTTAATTTGCTTATTGAGCTCCATTGTTTTTTTATTTTTTTACCTATAGACGATATAACATCCCAAGACTTAATCTTCTCCATTTCTCGTAAAGTTGCCAATGCAGCCGATGGACCTATTCTTTCAGTCCAAAAAGTGCTACTAATAAAAGTATCATTTGTTTTATCCATAATAGATTTTTTTCCAATTACTGCATTTATAGCATAACCATTTCCAAGAGCTTTGCCGAAAATTGCAATATCAGGTGTGATTTTATAGTATTTGTGCAAACCTCCAAAAGTTTTTCTAAATCCAGAAGTACATTCATCAAAAATTAATACAATATTTTTATCACTTGCTAGTTTTCTAACTTTACTAAGAAAATGATTTCTTGGTTCTTCATTTCTATGCACTTCCATTTTAATTACCCCTATATTTTTTCTTTCAACCAAATATTTTAATTGATTAAAATTATTATATTCAAAAGGATAACAAGAATTTTTAAGTCTACTTGGAACTCCAGAATAGGGAACATTTTTCATTAAATGGTTATCTAAATTTTTTTTATTTTTAAGATTAGATGCCAAATACCAATCATGCCAGCCATGATACCCACAAATAGCAACATTATCTTTACCAGAAGCTGCTCTAGCAATTCTGATAGCTACGGAATTTGCTTCTCCACCAGACCTGGTAAACCTAGCCATATCTGCCCAAGGATGCAAATCAATTAGTTTCTCTGCCAACTCAATTTCCTGTAAAGAATTTAAAGTTGTCATATTTCCATTTTTAATTGTTTTTATAACTTCTCTCTCAACAACAGGATTGCTGTATCCTAAAATATTTGTTCCAACCCCCATTAAAGATAAATCATGATATGCAATTTTATCTACATCCCAGATTTTACAACCTTTAGATTTCTCAAAATAAGCAGGCCATTTACCAGGCAAAAAAAGATCAGGATTTTTTGAAAACAACATTGTGCCTCCAGGAATAATTTCATTAGCCCTTTTCCAAAGTTTTTGACCTGATGATATCTTAGATCCATCCAGTTTATTATATTTTTGATTTATCGTTGTTAAATTTTTATTTTTTTTCATTATTTTTATAATATCTTGATAACCATATTTTTTAATCTTAAACAATTTTCCATATATTTTTTTAATTAAATTATAGTCTTCTGGATAATCTAAAGTAACTCTTAAATTAGAGTAATCTTTGTCGAGATTGTAATTAAATAACTTTAAATTCTTAATATTTTTAATGAATGGTGTCACATGCTCTTTTTCGTAATTTGATTTAGCTTTAACAGATGCTTCTTTTAAAAATTTATATTTAAAAATTTCAACATCCAATCCATCTGGAAACGTTAAAGTATTGTGGGTAAAGTCATAATTATTTTTTTTATGAATATAGAGCATTTTATCTATCACTTTAGGATCTACAAAAGGACAATCTGCAGTAATTCTAACTATATCTCTAAATTTATATTTTTTAACTGAATCATTAAATCTTTTTAAAACATTATTTTCATCACCAAAAAAAATTTCACAATTTTCTTTTACCAAAATTTTTTTGATTAAATCATTATTTTGATTTTTTGAAGTAGCAAAAATAATTTTATCTATTTTCTTTGATTTATTAATTCTTCTAATTAAAAATTGAATTACAGATAAATTTTTTGCTATAGGTTTTAAAATTTTATTAGGAAATCTTTTTGAACCAAGCCTGCCTTGTATTACGCAGATAGTATTTATTACCATTTATTAATATTAACCTTTTCTAAATTATTAAAATTATATGAATTAATAAATTTATTTAAATTTCTGGGAGGTTTATTATTCAATACGTTAAGATTTCTTTTTAATTGATTTAAGCTATCAATTCCAATTATCAAACTATCTACTTTTTTTAAAGAATTTACAAATAGTAAGGATAATTCACTCAAAGTTAAATTATTTTTTTTAGAAAAGTTTTTAATAAATTTAATTGGCTCAAAAAGTTCAGAAAAATTTTTTTTAATCTTTTTATTGCTCATTGACAAAAGTCCTTGTTGAAATATTGAACGTACATTTATTTCGATTTTTTTTTTTTTTAATTTTTTTAAAGTGTCATAATTAGTAAAATTTTTATTTAAAAGATTAATAGGTATTTGTAATACATTAATATTTTTGTTCAAATATTTGATCTCATTTATTTCGTAAATAGATAAACCTATTTTTTTTATATTAAATTTTTCTTTTAATTTTAAAACTTTATTTCTAAATTTTAAATCTAAATAATCTTGAGTATTATGAAAATAGATACATTCTATTTTTTTAAAATGGCCAGAATATATTTTAAGAAATTTATTAAAATTATTCCTATCAATTTTGGTATAAATTTTAACATTATAATTTGTAAAATATTCAAGAATTTTTTTATCAATGGTTCCATAATTTAATGAAGTATCAAAAATTAGAATTTTATTTTTTTTACAGAAATTAAATATTTTTTTTATTTCTAAATTTTTAACTTTAGATTTATTTGCTACGCCATATCTTAAACCAAATTTAGCACATCCAATTATTATTTTTTTTTTCATTTAATTTTGTTAGAAATTGGTTAAAAACAAATTATTTTTATAATTGTAAAATTACCATAATGTAAGTTTGAATGCACGTTTATATAGAAATTGAAATAGTAAAGAGAGAATTGTCTGGTAAACTTTTAGTGGCCTTAGAGTTAATTGGAAAAGGCCATACTGTAATTTTAGCTGATAGGGAAACTATAAATAAAATTGGAAAAGATAGTAAGACTCCAAAAGGAGTACTATTTCTCAAAGACATTAATAGTCAAAAAAATAGGATTAATGATTATAAAAAATTTATTCAAAATGGTTTTAAATTAGTATCTCAAGATGAAGAAATTGGCTGTTTTGCTGATAAAAATTTTAAAAAATATTATGAATGGAGGTTCAGGGGAAATAAATCTTTCAAATTTTTTGAAAAATATTTTTGTTGGGGAAGTTTTGATCATAATTATTTAATAAATAAAATTTCAAAGCATAAAATAATAAAAACAGGTTCTCCAAGAATTGATATAGCAATTGAAACTAAACCAAATAAGAGAAATAGAGATGTGTTATTTTGCTTGAACCATAATCTTTTCTGGAAAAGAGATTTTGTTGAAAGATCAATTATAGATATTGAAGGTTTGAATAATATAAAAACAAAAAAAAAATAGATAATCTTTACCTTAATGAGAGCAAAGATCTTTTATTGTTTTCTTATTTAATAAAATTATTACACGCTTTAAGTCAAATTAAAGATATTAAAGTTAAAATTAGACCTCATCCGACACACGATTTAGAAAAATTGACTTATTACTTTAAGTCAATAAAATTTTTAAAAAAATTTAAAATAGTATCGAAAGAAGATTTAATTGATGACATATCTAAATCCAATTTTATCATTCAAACTGGTTGTACCTCAAGTATAGAAGGAACATTAAATCAGAAAAAAGTGATTTTTTTTAACCCAAAAGATAAATTTTTACACAATTATAAAGATAATACCTTTATAAGTAAAATTGGTTTTAACATATCAAGTATAGAGAAATTGATTAAATTTATTAATTCAAAACAGCAAAATGAGAATTATGTTAAAAAAAAAATTAAAAAAGACATGATAAAAATAAAAGAAAGAGTACTAATTGACCAATGTTCATTTAAAAGAATATCAAAAGAAATTCATAAAATTAAAATTGCTGAAAAAAATAATATAAATTTTAATAAATTTAACAATGGTGTTAGTGAAAAAATTATAAAAAATTTGAAATTATTCATTAAATCAAAAATAAAACAAAGAATTGGGTATAGTAAAAAATTAAATATATTTGAAACCAAATTTCCACCCTTTGAAAAAAAGCTAATTATTTATAAATTAAATAATTTAAAGAAAAAATTTAATTTAAATATTAAATTTAAACTTGATAAGGTTAACGATAGATTTTTAATTTTAAAAAAGGACAAATAATGAGTGAGAAAATTTTAGTAATAGCAGCTCATCCTGATGATGAAATTTTAGGTTGTGGCGCAACAATGTATAAACATACAAAAAAAGGGGATGATGTATTTGTGCTAATACTTGGTGCTGGTGTTGAGTCGAGATTTACAAAAAATCAGAATAAAAAGAAAATAGATTTAAAAAAAAATAAATTATACAAAGAATGCATTAAGGCTAATAAAATATTAAAAGTAAAAAAAGTTTTTTTTGAATATATATCTGACAATAGATTTGATAGCGTTGATTTACTAGATTTAATAAAAATTGTTGAGAAATATATAATAAAATTAAATCCAAGCAAAATATATACTCACTCACACAAAGATTTAAATATTGATCATAGAAAAACTTTCGAGTCTGTAATTACTGCAACACGACCAAATTCTAGTAGTCATATAAGTATCTTTTCATTTGAAATTTTATCAAGCACAGATTGGTCCTATGGTTATAAGGGTAATTTTAACCCAAACTATTTTGTAAATATCGAAAAAGAATTTAATCATAAATACAAAGCTCTAAAATGCTATAAATCTGAAATGAAAAATTTTCCACATTCAAGATCTTTAGAAAATGTAGATAATTTGTCAAAAATGAGAGGGGCTATGATAGGTTGTAAAAGAGCTGAAGCGTTTGAAGTTATTAAAATTTACAACAAATGAAATGCATGTATTTTTTAGAGTAGATCTATCTAACAAGATTGGGTTAGGCCACCTTAAAAGATGTCTTAGAATAGCTAAGTTATTTAAAAAATCAAAAGTCATTTTTATATTATCCAAAAAAAATAAAAATTATGATTTTTTTAAAAATTATAAATTTAAAATTTTTGAAATAAATAATCCAAACTTAAATGTAAGAAAAGATATTAAATCTACTATAAAAATTATTAGAAAAATTAAATCAAATACAAAAAAAATTCTTTTTATTGATAGTTACAAATTAGGAAAAACTTGGGAAAGTGAGATAAAAAAAAAAGTAGATAAATTAATAGCAATTGATGATCTAAAAAGGAAACATGATGTAGATTTATTAATTAATCAAAACTGGTATTTTAAAAACAATAAAAAATATTTTAAAATCTATAAAAATATAAAAAATTTAGCTTTTGGTCCTAACTATCATTTATGTGAAAAAAAACTTTTAACTAATAATAATAAAATTTTTTGGACAATTTTTTTTGGTGGATCAGATAATGAAAATTATACTTTAAAAGTTTTAAAAAAAATTTCATTAATCAAAAATATTAAAATATGTGTAATATTATTAAATTCATCAAAAGATAACATTAGAAAAATTAAAGATTTTATAAAAAAGAAAAATTTAAAAAATATTATAATAAAAAAAAATTTGGAAAACTTAAAAAAAATTTTTATTAAAACTAAATATTATATTGGATCCGGAGGATCAACTTCCTGGGAAAGAATATTATATCAAATACCTTCTCTTATAATTGCAACAACCGATGACCAAAAAGATTTATCCTACAATCTTTCAAAAAATAATTTGCAGTTAAATATGCATAAAAGTAAAATTACTAGTTCAAAAATATTTGAAAAAATAAAAGAACTTGAGTCAAAACGCTACGAGATTACACAAAATATGAAATATCTTATTGATAATTTTGGTTTAGAAAGACTTAAGTTATTTATTAATAATAAACCTAAACCTAAACTGGGCTTCAGAAATGTAGAAAAATCAGATTTAGGTTTTTTATATTTTTGTGTAAATCAACCTGACGCCATATCAAGCAGATTTAATAACTATGAAATACCCTTAAGTGAACACGTAAAATGGTTTTATAAAATGCTGAAATCGAAAAATACTTTAATGTTTATTATGCAGGCCAACAAAATTCCAGTAGGATTTATAAGATATGACATAATTAATAATTACGCATTAATAGACATTTATACAGATAATAATTTTAGAAATACAAATATCAGCTCTATAATTTTAAATAAGACTATTACAGAAATTAAAAGAAAAAAAAATATTTGTAAATTTATTGCTAAAGTAAAGCCAAAAAATATAAGATCAAAAAAATTTTTCCAGAAGAATGATTTTATCTTTAAAAACAAACAATATGAATTCGAAAGGTGTTAAATTTTAAAGAGTTTCTTTGAATTTTGGCAAGCTATTAATTTAATCTCAGAAGTTGAAAACTTGCACTTTTTCATGATCGATAAAAAATTTTTTAAAGATGGTTTTAAATTTACATATGGAAAATCTGTACCAAAAATTATCCTATTAGCTCCTATTTTAGAATAAACCCTAATAAAATCATCTATAATAAGAAACTCTTTAAAATAATCTAAGCTAAACGAAGTGTCTAATATAACGTTTTCAAACTTGCTTGCTATTAAATAAGCTTCCATTACTTTTAAACTTCCACTGTGCAATAGTACAACCTTGCTATTTTTTGTATTTTTTAATACTTCGATAGCGAATTCTAAATTATCATGAGAATACATTTTTTCTGTGCCATAACTAGTATCTATAAGTATCGGTATCTTTAATTTATCAATTTTACGAACTAACTTTAAACAATTATCAAAATCTTTATTTTTGATATTTTGAAAATATCTATGAAACTTGACTGCATTGATTTTATTATTTACAAATTTTTCAATATAAGAATTAAAGTTTTTAGTTTTAAAATTTCCTAGAACTGTTTTTGATTTCACATTTCTTAATAATTTTACAAGATCAATATTTTTGTTCAAAATATTTTGATCAAAAATCATTAAATTATAATGATAGTTGTAAAGATTATTTTTTTTTAATTCTTCTTGAAAATGTTTTAAGAAAAACTTGATTTTATATTCAGTCAAGTTTTTTTCAAACTCTAAATTTTTATTTACGTTCTTTATATTATTTTGATTTAAATCAGTACTGTAATTATAAAAGTGGATATTACTGTCAAAAATCTCGATCATTATATAAACTTTTTAATTACGATGAGAGCTTTTTTAATTCTATCTTCACTTTCTGTATTTTCAATTTTATAGTATCGCATTTTTATTATTTTTTTTTTAATAATACCATAAACTCTTTTTGGGGAATTGGATTATAATCATGGATTAATTGAACATTACTTGTAATTGACAAACAATATTTTAAAATCTCAGACGGATCATTATAAAATATTTGATCTTCTTTTGGATATTTTTTGGAACGATATATGCTTATAAAATCAACTATAAGGCTTTCTTCTATAATTGAAAAAGCTTTTGAAATAACAGTTCTGTTTAGTTTTAAGTTATCTACATTACCTTTCCAATTAAAATTCAACATCCCAATTAATATCCCATGTTTTGCAACAGGTTTTCTCAATTTAACATCGAGAATGTCTTTATTATAAAATTTAACATTTTTTTCATTTTTATATTTATTTTTTGCGTATTTTATAAAATCCTCATTTATATCCCATCCAATATATCTATTTATAATTGTTTTAGATTTGAAAATATATTCATAAAAATCACCAAAACCACATCCTATATCAATTAATGCTTCTATATTCTTAGGGAGCAATCTAAGTATTTGTTTAAACCTTTCTTCCTGATGTTCTAAGGAACCCCAGCCTAGTGCTTTTATTTTATTATTTGTTTTTTTATATCTAGAAGAGTAACGTTCATTTGTTTTGTTTCTCAAAAATGTTTTTTTGTTCATTAGTTTAAGAATTAAAATATTCTACTTTTATTTTTTTGATAATATTTTTTAAGTTTTTTAATAAATTATTTTTATTTCTTTTCATAATAATAAAGCCATGTCGATTTCCATCATTAGATAATTCATTTATTTCATCATTTACACTAAAATTTAATCTAAATTTTAGAATATTTCATATTTAAAAAAATTTTTTACTTTTTGTAAGCTTGGAACATCTTTTTTTAATAGTCTTCTTTTAGGAGCGGCGTGAATGTAATTACAAGGATACCCTCTTTCGATATAACTTTTTTCCTCTAGGTCGTTATAGCGAAATTGTAAACTTACTCTAATTTTATTACTTTTATTAATCCCACTCTTATGTGCCAACAAACTGCTAAATAAAAAAGCATCTCCAATTTTAATTTTTGAAGTTTTTAATTTATAAGATTTAATGTAATTAGAATTTACAGCTCTGTACCAAGAATGTTTTTTTGTTGGTAGCAAACCTAGAATATGAGATGATGGTACATACTCAATACTGCCCATTTTTTTTTCAATTTCTACAATTGGAATCCACAATACGGCACAATTTAAACTTCCTTGCACGCTTCTCCAATCCTGATGAAGGGGCGCATAATCGCCAGAAGATGATACATTAGTTGTTTTATGATGCATCATAATTAATGGATCTGTGGAATAAACTGGATTTTTAATTCCTATTAACTTTAAATATTTTATTATACTTTGAGAATTACCCAAGGAATATATTTCAGGAAATTTTTGTATTGCTTTCAATTTTACATTTAAAAATAAGTCTAAATGTTTTTTTTTAAATTTTAATAAAACGTTTGGAGTATTGAAAATATCAACACTCTTTTTTATGATTTTTTTCTCTATCATTAAATTATTAAACACTAAATTTATTTTTTTTTTTAGTTCGTAAAGTATTTTTTTATCTATTAATTTTTGTATTTTAACAATGCCGTCTGATTTATATTTATTTTTGAAATTTTTATTAATCATAAAAAAAAAAATTTTCTCTTAATTAAATAGATTATCATTTAAATAACTGGTCTTGGATAAATGTTAAATAAAATTTTTTTAGAAAATTTTTTTACATCTGATTTAGAATTTCCATGCGTAATTAAAATTCCAGATCTTTTTGTTGCATCAATAGTTTTTTCGATCTTAGAAGGAAATTTTTGCCAAATATGATGAAAGCTATAACCTTTCATTTTGTTTATATTTCTTTTATAACTTAACGTATTTATATGAGATTTATTAAATTGAATATACTTTAAGTAGGCATATTTTTGTTTTTTAATTAAATACTTTTTTCTTAATTTTTTGCTATTTTTTATAAAATTTTTATAGATGGTAAAGTAGTTATTAACACCAGTTAAAATAGATTTAATTTTAGAAGATATAGCAACTCCTCCTCCTCTATTTGTTAATTCTATAAGCCAAATTTTTTTTCTTTTGTCTACAATATACTCTGCACTCACATTTCCTTTTAAAAAGTTCAATAGTTTAAGTATTTTGATGTGATTTTTTTTTAATTTTATATGAATTTTTGATTTTTTATTTAATCTTTCAAATAAAATATCATCGTTCATATAAGGTATTGATTGATTCATTCTTTTTTCTCCAATCATTTTTATATCTGTTCCATTGCTTTCTATAATAAAATTTTTTCCTTTTATAAATTCTTGAACTACGGCTTCTTTAGTTAATGAGTTTTTTTGAGCATATTCAATTTTTTTGTAAAGATCTACTTCGCAATTTGATGTTGATACACCAATACTTCCTCTATTATCTTTGGGCTTAACAATTAATTTTTTATTACTAAGCCTTTTATTATTTTTTTTTTTTTATTTTTTTAAAATAGAAAGTAGTAGGAATTCTTATATTAAATTTTATACACTTTTGATAAAGTTTTTTTTTATCACACGACAATTTTCCGTTAATAAAAGAGGGGCCAAAAATTTTTAATTTGCTACACAAAAATGATTGGAGAAATAATGAATAATCGCACTGGTCTGAAAAAATATATTTAATTTTTTTCTTTTTTACCCAAAATAAGATTTTTTCTTTTTTTGAAAAATCTATTATCTTATAAGAGCTCAAGCCTCTAAATTTTTTTATTTTTTTACTAAAAAATATTGCATGTATATTTTTAAAATTATCTAAACAAAATTTAACAAGGTCATCTTGCTCCCAGCCTGGATTAATTATTAATATACTTTCGTCAGATCTTTCCACTTGATCAATTCATTTTTTTTCTTATCAAATTTAAGTTTATATTTTTTTTCTAAAGATTTGAAATTTTTAATATCTATACCTTTTTCATTGGTCCTCAAACCACTTAATTCAAGATTACTTAAAATTTCGTTTTTTTTATAGTTTTTATTGTAAACAAGTTTGATTTCAAAACTACTTTTCAGTTTATATGGTATTTTTTTTTTCTTACTTTTGATTTTTTCAATCTCTCTTATATTTTTTACCATATCTTTAAACTCATTTGGTTCTAAAGCAAAACCATGATCTGGCCCTTTTAATTTTCTATTCAATGTTAAATGCTTTTCAATGACTCTGGCACCTTTCATCACTGCAAGAGACGGTAACAAAGTTGACATTGTATGATCGGAAAATCCAATTATGCAATTATATTTTTTTTTAAGTTTTAAAATATCGTTTAAATTTATGTCAGAAACTTTAGTTGGATAATTTGAAACGCAATACAACAGAATTAAATTTTTTTTGTCTTTTAAACTTTTTAAAGTATTTTCTATTTCTTTAAAACTTGAGTAGCCAGTTGATGCAATTGTAATAATATTTGAATTTAATGAATAATTTAATAATTGTGGAAATGAACAAAATTGAGGGGATGCGATTTTGTTTAATTTTATTTTTAATTCTTTAGCTAAATCAATTCCATCTTTGAAACATGATGAATAAAAAAATAAAATTTTCTTTTTATTGGAGTAATTTAATAGTTTATTTATCCAACTTTTTTTTAATTCGATTTTTTTGAAAAATTTTCTAAACTTTTCATTTTTTGTATGATCAAGATACATTTTGTCATAATTTAAATATTGAAATTTTACAGCATCGGCGCCTGCTTTAACTGCAGCATCAATTGATTTATAAGCTAACTTTAAAGATTGGTTATGATTAGAGCCTATTTCAGCAATTATAAACGTCGGAGTATTACTTCCAATTTTAATATTTTTATCAATATTAATATTTTTAGAAAAATTCATAATATTTGAACATTAGATAATATATTTTATAGGTGCAAATTTTGTAAAAAAAAATTTGATATTATTTTTTTGAAATATATTTAACAGATAAAATATTTCATAATATTTATTAAAATAATAACGTAAGTAAACCTGAAGTTTTAATAGTATTTAAAGATACATTCATTTTTAAGAATATTTTCTTTAAAAAATAAAAATTTTTTTCAGTGCATAAATCAAGCCAATTGAGCTATTAGTACTGGTCAGCTGCACGCATTACTGCGCTTCCAC
>MDSZ01003428.1_pt1 | contig 15932 bp, 40 predicted proteins | sample 811201 | NCBI WGS metagenome assembly MDSZ01 (sample SAMN05326647, study PRJNA326480) | marine metagenome | isolation source: seawater | place: Indian Ocean: North | collected 2010
ATAAGAAAAACCTTTGTTCATTCTTACATTACCAATAAATCTTCTTTGAGCTGTTGTATAAGCTAATTCAACATCATTAGAGTTAAGTTTTATTTTCATATCCAATCAATAGTAGGTTTACCATTGTAATTAACATCAAATATAAACCAAGCAAAACACATTAAGCCACCAGTTTTATATCCCTTGAATTTTAATCTATTACTAATTACATAAATATTTTTTAATTTATTTAATGAAAATAATTCTTTCTTTCTTTTTATACCCTCTAAAAAAACTAATTTTTGAAACAAAACCATTTTATTTTTTACTGATTTAAGACCATGTAAAGCAAACTCCAAAGATAATTTAAAAGGTGGATTGGTTATTATATTGTCAAAAATCATTTTTGAATTTAAAAAATCTATTGTTTTTTCTCCATAATCTCTAAAAACTATATCTGAACTAAAAACTTCATAATTTTTTGATTTTAATATTTTACTAATTGCACCATCACCACAAGCACATTCCCAAATATTTCCTTTAAATGACTCTTTTTCTAATAATTTTAATGTTGCTATTTCTGGTGTTGGGTAAAAATCATAATCAATTCTATCTTTTTTTGTATTATGTCCAACAATATTTAAATTATTCATACTTTTGTCTTTTTTTTTCTTTTAATTGGTTTTGGTTTTTTTCATATTGTTCAATTGGCATACCAACAATATGAATGAAATAACAACTAGCACAATAATCCTTAGAACCTTCTACTACATCTGCTGAATTTTTGCATTTACAACAAGTCCTATAGTCCATATAAATATTTGGATGTTTTCCCTTCATAAATCATGGTTTATTTAATACTTTTTTTTAATTATATATCAAGTAAATTGTATATGGTATTGACATTGTTTGTTTATATTGGTATTTGATTCGTAATGCTTAAAAAAATTGGGAAAGAATTTACTCATAAAAAAGAAGGTGGATGTTTTAGTGCAACTCATCTTAGTCCAAGTCAACTAAATAAACCTATAGATCAGTGGTTCAATGACTATTGCGTACTTGATGAACAACAAAGAAAAAACATACCTCCAAACGCCAAAATGATTGCAGGTGCTTTGGTCGGTCAGGCTATGCAAGACAGAATAGTTTACAATTTAACTACAAAAGAAGTTATGAAAGGTGAAGATGGAACTTAGTTTAAATAAAGCTGCTACCATGCAGAGAAGAATTAAAGATTTAGAACATGAGCAAAAAATTAAAAAAAATATGTTATTGGAAAGAGATGAAGAAATAACAGAATTAAAAAAGCAATTAGAGAAAAAACAAGAATTAATAGATTTTTTAAATAAACAACTAAATGAGGAAAGAAATGACAAGAAAACAAGTGCAAGAACCAATAGAAAAAAGTAAAGGTTCTTTTAAAGAAAGAAGAAAGGATTGTTTAGAAAAAGCAATAAATATTCCAACAGTAAATATTAAAGGTAAAAAATATTCTACAGTAAACGAAAGGCATAAACATTTATTACAATATTTTCCAGAGGCAAGATTTAATGAAGAAGTAATATTCCATGACGTTGAAAGAGTAATTGTTAAAACTGAACTTTATATTGGTGAAACAATTTATTCAGTTGGCTTTGCAGAAGAATTTAGAAATTCATCATTTATTAATAAAACAAGTGCATTAGAAAATTGCTCCAGTTCAGCGTTAGGTAGATGTTTAGCAGCGTTTGGGTTATCAGGTTCAGAATATGCTAGTGCTGAAGAATTAGTTAATGCTTTGAATAATCAAAGCGGTACTAAAACAAATACTAAAACAGTTTCAATCAAAGAAAGGATAGAATCACAAACAACTGAAACAAAGTTGAATAAACTCTATTCGGATTGGAAAAACAACCAAGAAGAAATAGAAAAACTATTTCAGAATAAACAACAAACAATAAAGACTAATGGAGGTCAAAATGTCAAACAATGGTAAGCAAAAAGATTTTGCACTATTTCCGTATGAGCCAAACAATGAAAAGTCTATCAAATTAGATTTTTCTGGAAACATATCTTTAACTAATGGTGCTAAAGGTACAATTTTAGGTGTCAAAGCATCCAGTAAAGATGGATCAAAAAGATTTGTTAGAATATTTGCTCAAGTCGGTGTTCTATTTAAAGGTGATGACAAATTTACAGGTCAAATCAATTACCCAGATGCAGGGGGAGAGAAAGGCTTGATAGCCTGGTTGAATGACTCTGGAACAATTCTTTCTGGTTATAAGAACGAACCAAGAAAAGATGCAAACAAGAAACAAGATAATAGACAACAAGCAGCTCCCTTCTAGTTAGTTTGAAAGTTGTTTATTTGTTTCTTTTGCTAGTCACAAGTGAGTCTAGTTATTACTGGAAAAAAATTGAGGTAAAAACTTTTCTCACTTGTGATGAAATATTTGAGGCACTGGTAGAATTCAAAGAGGTAAAAAATGGATATTTGGGATTTTATAATAATTACACTGTCGGCAGCCATTATTGTATCAATGCACATGGCAAATGGTATTTAGGAACAGAATATGAATGATATTAAATTTACAAAAAGTTTAGAAAAATTATTAGAACAAAAAGAAAAAGACTATGGTGGCTTTGATTATACAAGCTACATAATGACTAAGATAATGTCTGAATACTTGACATTTTACAATAATAAAGATGTAAAAGTGCCAATTAAATTTTTTGGTATAATTATGATATTTTTAAAATGTTGGAGGGTCATGCAATCAGATAGATACAAAGCTGATAGTTTTGACGATATTCAAGGATATGCGGAACTTTTGAGGGGGTTAATTATAAATGAAACAAGAAAAAAATAAAAGACCCATGACACCAGCTATGAAAAGATTGCTTGAATTTGTTAGAAAATATTATACAAATTATGGTTTCTATCCTACTTTTCAGTTTATGGCTGATAAAATGGGGTACAAAAGCAAGAACTCAATCACTCAATTGGTTGAGAAACTTGAGCAAAGAGGCGACCTAATAAGGATGCCAGGATATAGAAGAAATATAAAGTTAAATGATAAAAGTTGAAAAAACATCATCATACGAAATAGTAGCTCAAGTAAAGCAGTATTTTGAGGGTGCAACTATTGAGGAAGCTACTCAAAAAGCACAATCTTCAAAAGACTTGAACGAAACTGCTGATATAAAAATCACCGACAGCAAGTTCATTCAAGGCAACATAAAAAAAATCGGTGAGGAGAGTAATAACTCTAATGTTGAGCAACAATAATGTTAGACTCTACAAACAGCTTGAAGAAAACCATAAAAAGATAATGAATGGTCAAAAAAGAAGACAATGCGTTCATTCTTTAAAAGCTGTCAAGGAATATGTAAAAACATATAGAAGAATTGTAGAGTTTGAAAATAAAGACGCTAAATTTATCTATTGTAAATAGATAAATATTGAAAGTTGTATAAACTGCATAGGGGTTCTATACTCTAAATTTAAATAAGGAAGGAAAAATGGAAACATCACATCTATATAAACAAATTGGTGAAAGAATAAAATTTGCCAGAATAAATATGGCAAGAAAACAATTCAATCCACAAAGAAAAATGCCAAGAAGGTATGTAACACAAACTGAATTGGCAAATGCTTTAAACATTACATTTCAACAAATACAAAAATATGAAAAGGCTGTAAATAGAGTTCCAGTAGATAAACTATTAGAAATTTCAAAATATTTAAATAAACCTATTTCTTATTTTATAGAACAAGAGGTTGAAAACAATGTTCACACCAATTAACGAAAAATTTAAAAAAATAAATGTTCATATCTCTCAGTTTGATGAGTTTGAATACTATAAATCTATCATTCCTTTGATGATAGAAAATGGTCATAAAGCTCATCAAACAATACCTGGATATGAAAAATGCAAACCTGAGATAGAGGCTTTTAAATGGTTTGATGGTATTAATATTCCTGTGCATGGATATGTAGATTTATTAGGTGATGTTATCATTGAGGATAAATGTAAGTTCCCAAGAAAAGGTAGAGTTAAAAAAGATGGAACTAGGTCTTGGTTAAATAATAAACTACCTGAAGAAAGACCAGAGCAATATCATTTATTGCAAGTAGATTTTTATTATTCTGTTTTTGAGAAACCTGTTTATCTTTGCTACATCAATGAGGAATCTTTCAAAGTATTTCATGCTGACAATTGTGATGAACTTAAACCAGAGAATATTAAAAAAAGAATACCTAAAATAATTCACAGATGTAAAGTTAGACAAAACTTACTTAAGATAAGTTCTGATCCAAAAATTATAAAAGATTTCATTCAACCTAATTTTGATGATTACAGATGGAAGAATGATTTAGATGAGAATTATCTCAAAGATGCAATAAAATTTTACGAACTTTAATTTTTTCGAATCACTTAAATTTTTCAAAAACTGTAAGATCACATTTTATTACAACGCCAATGCTTACTAATTTAATGTGGTGCGACAGAAATGTCGATTACTATTCAATAAAAATAAAAAAAAAATTACTTTAAAATTCAAAAAAGCATTTTCTTTCAATTTATACACCGCAGTAATCAATAATAATTTTTTTCAAAAAAACATTTTACTCACTTTTAGACGATTTCAAAAAAGTGCGTATGGTAAAATATATTTATAAAAAAAAAATAGGAGAAAAATATGAGTCATGAATGGAAACACCCAAGCTACTATAAAGAGTTAGCAAAGGTGCGAAAAGAGTTAGAAGAAAACAACTCTAATGATAACGAAGAAAACAATAAGGAGACAGATGAGCAAAGCAACTAATCATTTGGAGAAACTTATTAAAGATAATTGGGAGTCTTTAAAAGGTTGTAAAACTCCATTAGATCAAATCATATTATCGATAAATATGGTTTATCAAAATGAAATAGAAAATTGCAAACCTGATGAAAGAGTTAAGATTACTATTACAGAGGAAAATGGTAATATTAGAATTCATGGAGTTTGCGTTAAGAAATAAATAAATGAGGCAGTCTGAAATATGGCTGCCTTACCAATCAAAAGCAGTTTTAACTTTAGCGTCATCTTCTTTCATACATTTGTAATGAGCTTTTGTCTTGTCTGCAAAACAAACGAAAGATTCTGTATTGACCATTTCTTTATGACAATACCTACATTTACCAATATTTAATAATGTTTCCTTTAATTTAACCCAAGTTTTCTTTTTAGGTTTTTGCATAATTAGGCTTTTTGCCTTTTCTTGACTTTCTTTCAGCTTTCTTTTTTCTTGATACCGCAGCTCTCCTTTGGGAAGGACTCATAGCTCTTGCTTTGGCTATCGGTACGCATTTTGGGTAATTTCTTCTTTTCTCACCTTTTGATCTTCCGCATTTTGGAAATGAACCATCTGATCTTGGATTAGCAATGTCAACCCAGTTTTGTTGAACCCAAGACCTTAAACCTTTTTTAGCCATTATCTTTTTCTTCTTTTAGCTTTTTTCTTTTTCTTTTTACCGCCAGGAGTTATTCTACCACTGCAAACACCTGCTGCGTACATATTGCTATAAGCTGAAGGATATACCTTGAACTTTCTTTTAGCTGCTGCTTTACCTCTAGCACATAGTTTAGCCATTATTGAAACTCCTTTAATGTTTTTAATTTTTCTTCAGCATCTGTAATTCTAGTAATTAATTTATCAACTTCGTCTATGTGTTGAGGATGCTCACCAATACCAACACTATTTTCTAAATAAATCTTTATGGTTGCATCAGCCTCTGATATTTGAGCCTGATACCTTTTTTCAAGTGCATCTAAGATGGCTTGTTTCATCCTGTATGCCTTTTTTGAACTGCAAACTTAGCAACTTTAACTGCACCTTTGTGTGGTTTGTAAGTTCCTTTCATAAGTTTATATGAATTGCCTTTTTTCATCCAATGATAACCTTTTGGTGCTTTTACTGTTTTCATCATGCTTTTCTCTTTTTCTTTCTTTGCAGTGCTTTAAAATCAGCACCTGTTATTTTGTCGAATGGTGCAGCCATTCTTGCTATCTTCATTTGTTTCTTACTATACTTTTTGTTTTTACCTTTTGGCATATTTAACTCCTGTTACCCCTCCATCATACCCAATCATTAAAATGATTTCACCTAATATTAATATTTTTTCTTCTTATTTTTCTTCTTCTTTGTTTTCTTCTTTTTTTTCATTCCGTAATGTTTTGGCATAATTATCTCCTATTGTTACCATTTTTTACATGACCAGTACCTAGCACTGAACACATCTTTAGCACTAGCACATCTGTGCCTTGCTCTAAAGCTCTTTCTAGCTTTGGGGTTAGATTTTCTAATCTTCATATTAGCATCCCCATATCTAATTATCTTTTCTTTACCATCTTTACAAGCCTTGACGACAAACTTTTTTCCACCTGAAATTTGTCTTTTAGGTGTATTACATTTCATTTTTGACTTATCTATCGCCATCTAATTTTACTCCATCAAAGTATTTATATTCATATTCTAATACTCTGCAATCATGTTTTTTACGCATAGATTTTTGTTTATTTTTAAATTCAATTGCTTTTTTTTCTGTTTCAAATATTTGATTTGTAAACATTTCATGCAAATCAGAACCTTCTCTTTTCCAAACAATACAATACATTATGCGTTAATTTTTGGTTTTGGTTTCGGTAATATTATTTCTTGGCAACCAAATTTTATGTATATTCCAAAAGTATTTACGTCTTTTCTTCCTATTGCTTTTATTTTATCAATTGATTTTTGATAACCTTCTAACAAACAAGTATAACTATCATTGTAATAAGTTGGTGATGTGTAAGGTTCAATACAAGTTGTTTTTCCATCAATAATTGAACACATAATAATAGTTAATACAATTTTCATATTTTATCTTTTAACTTTTGTATTTCATTCTCTAATTCTTTAATTTTTTTTGACGCTTCTATAAGGTCTTGTTGAGAATGTTCTAGTTTCTGTAAACATCTTTTGTTAGCAGAATCTTTGGATTTACCTGCGTCTTGTAATTCTGCAACCTCTTGTTTAAGGATTCTTACCTGATCCTTATATTCATTAATTAAATCAATGTCGGACATTAATTATTTTTTATTGTTTTTAAAAATCTGTGTGCCTTTAATTCCATAAATACTTGCGACCACTAAAATCCACAAATTTGTGAACCATGAAGGAAGTTGTTGGAATTGTTCAAAAAACTCTTTTATTTTTGCAGAGGCAGCAGGATCTTCGCTGAAAACCCCATAAGCAATGACTAAAATTGGCAAAGTTAAAACGATCAATACGAATTCGTCTTTCCAGTCTGATTGTCTTGCCTCCAAAAGTTTACCACTATACTCTAGTTCTCCTCTAGCCATCTTTTCTGCATGAGCTGCTTGAGCATCAGCCATACGCATCTTAGTTTCTTGTTTCTTTTTATAAATATGTGAACCAGCACTAACTGCTAATTTTATTGCACTTAACCACATTATAGTTTTGCACTCCTCATTTTTTCTGCTAATTTTTTTGCTCTGTTAGGCGTTTGTTTAGCCCAAAGAGAGTCTAGCATTTGGAAACTTGCCTCTCCATAATCTTCATTATCAAGAGCTTTCCACATATTTTTGAATTTTGATACACCGCCTTCGCCAATCTGGTAAACCATATTAATAATTACTTGTTTAGCAATATAGTTTACAGGTCTATTACCTATCAATCTTTCTGCTGCATCTAATGTTCTTTGAAAATCTTTTTCAAAAACCTTATCGCCTTCTTCTTTTGAATACTCTACTCCATGTTCATAATTATCTTCAGGTGTTATCTTATGTCCATAGAATATAGTATCGAAGCCTTCTGTGCATTTATAAATTTTTGGCACATAACCTTCACAAATCTTTATCTCCTCTTTTACTTCTTCGTACATATCTTCTAATCCTTTTTTGATAAATCCAAATATTTAATTTGGACAATAGTCTCTCTATCAATAACAAAAATTTGTCCATAATTAAACCTCATAAAATCCTTAATGTTCGCAGTTATCACAAGTGCATAATGCTTGTTTATCAAAATGTAAGTGTAAATCATCTTTGCAATGACAGTCACAATGACATTCTTTACATTTTTTTCTTTTCTTTTTAGTTTTTGGAAAAAAAACCTTATCTAAATGTTCTGCAAAGCTGTCTAGCCATCCAAAAAAAGTATATATAATTTTATCTATCATTCTAATATTAATGTTTTAATTGATTTTTCACCCATATAAATTTCTGTTTCTGCTAATGATTTTATACATTGATACTCTATATTTTTTGATGCACCCCTAGATGCAACTCTTTTTCCTTTCAAGCAATCACTCATAGATTCTTGTATTCTATGCTCCTTGATCTCTCCATTTACCAGTAATAATAAAGCTATAACTACCTCTTGCATTAGTGTGTACCATTAGTATATTTCATTTCTCTATTTTGATCTTTGAGCTGCTCAATGTCTTCTAATGCTTTGTCTAGCATTTTTTCAATATGTTGTAACATAACTTGATTGTGTATATTTTTATCTAAAAGTTCTTGATGTTTTTCTACTGTCTCATATAAATCTTCAAGCAATAAAAATTGTTCTTTATCTACTGTAGTTTGCTCACTAGCCTTTAGTAAATCAGCGTTCATAAGCTCTCTTGATGTTTCAAGTGATGTTAGCCTAGCAGTTATTTCTGTATATGCAAAGATACCCATAGCAACACCAACAATTATTCCAATCATATTCTTGATTGGCATTGCAACAGATGTGTTTTCACTAACTTTCATAATCTACCATCATTAATTTTATATTTAATTCTTTTTGCTTATTGGTTGGAGTTCTGTAAATCTTCCTTGACCGCTTAGTCCAGTTTGTTTTACCTTTTCTACGATAGGTATTTGTTTTTATATCAAGCAAAGATATTTTACCATTTCTGTCAACAACCACAATATCAAAAGGACATTGAGGATCTAAAGACTTTGCCACATAATATCCTCTTTTTGTAAGTTCAGAGATTATTTCTAACTCTCCTACAATACCTTTTACTGATTTTGGTGTTATAATTTTGAGATAAGGGTAATCCCTAAGTTTACTAATCCACTCATACTTACTCCGAAAACTACCCATAATACTTTATAGATATTGTTTATCTTTTCGTCAATATGTTGTAGGTGATTGTCTTTAATAGTGTCTATCTTGTTGTTTATTAGCTTTATCTCACCATCTAATTTAATTAATTTTTCCTTATTTTGTTGAGATAAATTTTCCATTACGAATCTCTCATTTCTTCAAGAATGTTTGGTTTATTTTCTTTATATTCTTTTAATAAATTTTCATATACTTCTTTTTCATCACCCTCTGTATCTTTTACATATCCCCTCAGTAATTTTTCTCCAGCTATATATCTTACTGATCTTGGAGCAGTAATATCTAAAGCCTCAATTGCAAGTTCTACATTTTTTGGATTAGCAAAAAAAGCAGAAGTTCTATTTGTAATTCCAATTAAAGCACCGACAGCCACTGGATCTGCAATAACACCTGCGCCTAAAGCAAATGTACCTAAAATGCTTTTTGCACCACCTAAAGTAATCCTTCTTTGAATAAATGAATTAACATCAGGTATTTCAAGATTTGCATGAGATTTTGAAACCTCTATTAAATCTAATAATTTTTGTTTATTTAATTTAGTTCCTTTTACAAGATTTTCTAGCAATTCAGGATTTTTACCAATTGCTCCTAATTCTTGTTCAAGAACATAAGGATTAAATAATAAATTTCTACTTTTATCATCTTTTATAGCGGATTTTGTAAAAGCATTGTCAACTATTTTTCTTGCGACTTTAGAAAAATTATCATCTCCAATTAATTTTCTTAAATCCTTTAAAGATTGTGGCGAACCTGTTTTTATTACATGACTAAATAATTCGTCTGGTTCTATAGATCCAGGTTTATCAAAACCTGCCATAAAAATATTTTTATCTGCTTTTCTAAATCTACCTGCTGTTGATCTATTATATATTTGTATTCCATTTGCATAAAAAGCATCAGCTTTTTTTAAATCTGTAACCATTTTTTGTAAGGTTTTAGGTGTAATTGTTGGGTCTTTTGCAAAAACAGATAAATTATAATTATCAAAATCTCTTAAAGCACCATCCGCAGCTTTTGACATTTTTGTTAATCTAAAAATTCCTGCACCATCTTTTCCTGCAACTAAATCAGAATAATAATTTAAATCTTGTTTTATTTTTTTTATTTGTGCAGGAGTTACAAAATCATCTAATCTTGATAAACTTCTTATAAAATTAGAATATTTTTGATTTACTGCTGGTTTAATTGGTTTTTTTAATTTTATTTTTACTTTTTTGCCATTTCTTACTACAGTTTTTGTTAAAACTTCTTTAGGTCTTTGTTGTAGAAACTCTTTAATTATAGAATTTGCAGATTCTTTTATATTTTTAGATGGTATAAATGGTTTATTAATTTGAGATGCCTGTTCATAAAATACTTTATATAAATCACCTGATAATTTTCTAAATTCCTTAGAACTTTTTCTTGCAGCATTAAACATATCTACACCTAAATCTGATATATGTGAATTTGGTGCTAATTCATTTAAAACTTGATCTTTAATCAAATTAAGTTGACGACCCCTTCTCTCTGCTGATGTTTTTAAAGGTCTTCCAACTATAGGAAAAACACCTACAACTCTACCATACATTTTTCCTACTTTTCCTGACACATCCATTGGAAGAATATCAACTCCAATTCTTTTTCCTGCATTATAAAGTTCTCTAACATCTTTTCCTATCAATTCTCCCTTTTCTCTTTTTGAAAGTAATCTTGTTATAGCTGGTTTTACACCTGGAATAGTTGATCCTATCATACCAAACATAGTTTCTCTTTTTGCATCTTTTAATGCTTGTTTAGCAGATTCATCAAATGTTTTATTATCTCCCTGAATATAAGAATCTACAATATCATAAACTTGACCAAATCCTGTAGCACCTAAAGTTCCACCAACAAGACCACCTACAACTGCTCCAGGCACTCCAAAAGGAGATCCAGCAACAGCTCCCATCCTTGCACCAGTTGCAAAACCGCCTAAACCCCCAGCCATAAGTGCAGTATCTCTTGTTTTAAAAGCGTCTATTGCACCTTCCACAAAAGATTTAGTTTTTTGTTCTTCTGCATCTTGTGTTTGAATTGTTTCTTCTTTAGGTTGTTTTTTTTTTAATTGATTTATTATTGCTTCTTTTTCTTCAGAAGTAGGAACATCTCCTTGAATATTAACATTGCCTAAACCTTCTACAAATATCTCAGCCATTAAAATTCCTCTAATTCGCCAGTTTCAAGATTAAGTCTTAATCTAGTTTTTTTCTTATCTACCTCTAATAAATTTTGATAAGATGTTGTAAAATTATTCATTTCTCTTTGAACTTGTAATAATCTATTTTTAACTTCATCAGATCCAGTAAAACCTGTTAAATTAACTATTTCTCTTGCCTGATTAATTTGTTGATTAGTAATTTTTTGACCTGGATATAAAACTTTTGCATAACCTGCTGCTATTGTATTTTCTAATGCAGATATTGTAGGAATATCAGGATCAAATATAAAATCCTTTCCTAATCCTTTTGGAAGATAAGGTTCAATATCTATGTCTAAATCTTGTAATAAAGTTCCTATTTTATTTGCACCCCTTCTTACAGCACCCATACCTCCTAACAAAGTTTCATCATCTGTTACTTTTTGTATTACATTTCCTAATTGTGATTCTATTTTTCTTACAAATTCTAAATCTTTAACTATTTCATCTCTTTTACTTGGAGAAATAACTTGACCACCTTGTTGTGCTAGTGCTTGTGCAGCCACATCTGTTTTAATTGTTTGTGCTCTTATAAAATCATTAAATTCTTTTGTGTCTGGAACTAATCCGATTGCTAAAGCATTTTTTACAGCAGTGGTTCTTTTACCCTCTGCATTTAATTTTGCTAATTCTTGTTTTGAAATAAAATCTAATGCTTTATTTGGATTTACTTCAAATAAAGTTTTTAATGTGCTTCCTTCAGGTAAATCTTTTTTATACTTTTCAACAAATGCTTTTGATTTTCTTTGTCTTTCCATTTCTCCTAACACTGCTGATGTTTGGCTTGTTTGCATCAAAGCAGGTGTAAATGCTGAAAATGGATCAACTCCTCTTATTCCAGAACTAATTATATTAGCACCTAAAAGTAGATTAGGATTTATATTAGCCATACCACCTAAAAGACCAGGTTGTTGTTGATTACCCATAATTCCACCACCTGTTCCAATACCTTGTGATGCTCTTTCCATCATCATTTTTCTTATATCATCTAGTATAGCCATTATATTAATCCTCTTTGTTGTAAGTATGGAATGTTAAAAGGGTTAGTAGCCAAATTTGATGCCATTAGACCGCCATAGGGGTCTGCTGAGAAGCCAAACTGCTGATTTGGGGGTACTATACCCAATAAACTATTCATAGTCTGTTTTGCTGCATTATAGTCTGTTTCTAATTTAGATGAAAGAGGAGATTGATTGCTCATACCTAAATTAGAAAAATACTGATTTACCATTGATGGTTGTGGTGCTGATCCTGAAACTGCATAGGTTAATTCAGGTGTAAATAAATTTTGTAAATTATCTCTCTCTGAACCTGATAACGTATTAGGATTAAATGATGCGTCTAACGGATTTGTTGCATCACCACTACCATATTTTGCTGTATAGTCGTTTTGTGTAAATGATCCATCTCTAACACCATCCAAATCATTTCTTAATTTTGTTAATTCATCTCTGTATATAATATTATTTTCTCTTGGTGTTGAACCTTTTTTATTTACAAGTCTATTTATTTTAGTTGTTAAACCAAACTCCATAGCTTTTTTTTGTATAGATGCAGATAAAGGTGATAAAGTTCTTCCTATTGCTCCCAATATTCCGCCTGATTTAAAATAATCAACTACACTAGCAACTCCTTTTTCAAAAGGTGATCTTGTATCTATGACATTAGAAAGTTCAGCAGCTCTTGGATCTCCAATAGCAACTCTTTGACCACCAACCATTTGATAAGGTGCATCATCTCTATCAGGAACACTTACAGTTTGGGTTCTTGGTGTTTGTGTTCTTGTAGCAGCATATTGTTCTCTTTGCCTATCTCTAGCTGCTCTTTCTTGAGCTGCTTTCTGTGCTGCTCTTTGTTGTGCTGCTCTTTCTCTTGCTTGTTGTGCTGCTCTTTCTCTTGCAGAACTACCACCATCTCTGTCAGCTCCATCATTGTTGCCACCGCCACCAGAGCCACCGCCACCTCTGTTTCCACCGCCTCCACCATATTCTCTACCAGCTTGTCCGCCAACTCTATATGATGGTATTCCAAACTTAGTTAATAAACCAGAGCCACCTGCATTCTCTAACATTTCAGCTTCGTCTTTATTTATAAAAGCTAAAAATTCTCCTTTAGGTGCAGCTTTGTTAAGAGCTTTTGCAAATTCTTTAAGTCTATTCATATTATAATATTATTCCAAGAACACTTAAAACCAATAAACCTATTATGTATTTTGATGTGTTTCTGTCGATGTCAGTTTGTAAATCAAATATTATTTTTCTTATTTTTTCCATTATAATAAACCTCCAAGTAATCCACCAACTACAGCCCCTCCTATACCTGGCGCAATCATATTTCCAATCAATGCACCACCCAAACCTTGAGTAACTCTGTTTGGATTTGTGACAGTTTGCTGAACTGGAAATCCTGTAGCAATAGGATTTACTAATGATGAATATTGTTGCAAATTTCTAAAAGGTGCTAAGTTTCTTTCTCTTTCAATATTTTCAAGTTGTGCGCCTGTTTGAACTAATGATGGTGTGGATGCAGCTATTCCAAGCTGTCTGCCTCTTTCTCTTTCATAAGCATCAAAAGCTAAAGGCAATGCCTCAGCAGTTATACCAGATAATATTTGCTGTCTGTTCATTGCAGATCCAGGAGTACGACCTGCACCTGAGAACTCAGTATTAATTTGAGTTGCAATATCACCAGCCGCACTTTGTAATAAAGGCGATAAAAATGGATTGGTAAATTTACCAGATAAAGTGTCTGCAAGTTGTTGATTTGCAGCTCTACCCATCAATTCTTGAGAAGCTAATCCCTCAGTTGTTTGCCTAGTTGGCGCAACAAATCCACTTCCTTGAACACCTTGATTATATAAATTTGTAGCCTCAGAAAGTATCTGTCCTAAAGCTGGTTGTGTTGGTGCGTATGGAGTAACTTGCTGTTGTGATCCTCCTCCGCTTGATCCTCCAAATGACATTTATTATTCTCCTTTTTCTATTTGTTTTTCAAGAACCACATGAGTTCTTTTGTAATTGAATGGTTTCATTATTTTATCCCATCCAAGTCTTGCAATTAATTCCATCTGATCGCAGTCTTGCTCTTTTGCAAAATCTTCGATGACTTGTATTAAAGGTGTCCATAATCTTCTTTGACGACCAGTAACAATAAAAATGTTGCAAGATTTTTTTAATTTTCTTTTGACAATCTCAGTCACAACAACACCATAATATTTTTCTTTTGTTGTTGGTTTGTCTTTATCCCACAATATCCAAAGCTGAAACTTATCTTCTTTTATTGTTTCTTTTACAAATTCTGCGTCTGTATGACTGCCAGAGTATTGTAAAGCAGATGAAATATCTTTTTCGACTAATAGCCAAACATCATCTAAATTAGATGATGGTATTCTAACTAATTTCATTATGTTATGCTAAGATAACTTATGCCTATGTGAATACTATCTGTTGAGCTTATTGTAGCTTTTAAAGCATCTGAGCTTTCCAAAACTAAAGGTACGGATAGTATTTCGGTTGAATTGTTTGCTGTAAGTGAATTTGTTTTTAATATTGTAAATTCTGCACTAGCAGAGTTATCAGCAACATCTAAAGAAATAGTCGGTGTGTTGCCTGTATTGTTTGTGACCCTGATAGATTTAATAATTATTGTTTCGTTACTTGCTGCTGTAACAATAGAAGTTTCTGCTGTTGTTGCTAAAGCCACACCCTTAAATTTATAACTATTTGCCATCTTTTTCTTTTGGTAAATAACTTATTATATGTTGTAATTTAGAATAATTTCTTTCTTTGACTTCAATCCATTCATCAATTGATTTATTTATATTTGTATGATCAGGAATGATAACAGGATTGTTTAAAAGTATTTTAATGTTTTCGTCTGCTTCTAAAATTTTAGACTCATAATCTTTTCGCAAAGACTCTATTCTGTTACTCATTAGCTTTTTGGATATTTATTTTTTACTTCTTGTCTTAAAGATTGTAGATTTTCAAGTGTTTCTCCACCATCTAAAAGTGCATGAATACAATCTTCATGTGATGGATATTCTGCTTGTCTATTTCTTTTCCATTCCTCTGCATCATACTCAGCTTGTAGTTCAGTTTGCTTTGCTGAAACTTGTTCCCAAGTAAAATCCTGTGTGTCTTTAAAAATAGCTGTGCCATTTTCATCTGCACCAGAAACATATTTAACTTGTTCTTGATATTCAGCTTCGTTAGTTGGCGTACCATTAATAACGAATTGAGCATTACTGTCTAATGCTTGGATTGCTTGTGCTATATCTACCATATTGATTTACCTCCTTAACCTTTGATTTCTTTTGCTACCATTGTTGACGCATTTCTACTTCTATTAGCTTCATTGCCATCATCTTTTGACCTATTTATATAAACAATACCATTACTGTAAGTTTGTATTTTGTAAGTTGTTGCTGATGTAGTTGACGGACTATCTAAAAAAACACCACTTACATTTTCACTTGCATTTGCGTCACTATCTATTGACTGAGTAAATCCAAGTGTTCTACTTCCAGCAGTATCACCAGCATAAATAACAGTTGAACCTCTTAATAATCTAAAGTGAGCAATATTTAA
>MDSZ01008582.1_pt1 | contig 15932 bp, 27 predicted proteins | sample 811201 | NCBI WGS metagenome assembly MDSZ01 (sample SAMN05326647, study PRJNA326480) | marine metagenome | isolation source: seawater | place: Indian Ocean: North | collected 2010
AGGCGACGACAAAAAATAAATACTACTGCGCAATGGCAGAAAAGCGGGCTAAGGACAGAGTTATCCTAAAGCTGATCGGAGTACATGGTCAGGTCTACGCAGAGGATGAGGCCGACAGCTTCACCGAGCAGGGTAATATGTTGGAGCAGTCAGTCAGTGCGCAGCAGTTGTTGCTCAACCACAATGGCTGCGTCAACCGCAACTGGCCTACGATCTGCAGGACTAAGGCTGCAATACACAAGGGTAATTTATCCGTCGCTGCTGAGGCGATTTACGAGCTGACGGATGAGGAGAGGCAGACGCTGGATCTAGCGCCTAGTAAGGGCGGGATATGGACGACTGCCGAGCGTGAGGCAATCTTTAGGCCGCATGGTGATGTGGCTAAATTAGTGGCACAAATGAAACTCGATGATGGAGGGGCTTTATGAAAAGAGAACTGGAATTTGTGAACGGCGTTTATGTCGATGAAAGGCGAGATAACCGACCCGAGTGGGTTGTGGGGGGCGCGACCATTTTGGTGAAAGACTTTGTGAATTGGTTTGAGCAATGGCGCAGAGACAATCCAGAGGCAGAGAAGCTGAAGATCGAAACTCGGATCTCTGGCAAGACTGGCAAGCCTTACACCGTGCGCGACACTTACGAGCCGAAGCCAAAAGCAGAGCAGCCCCAAGACAACCAACCAACGGAGAAAAAAGATGATTTCGATTTCGATTTGTGATCGCATACGTGGGCTGCAGGAAGCGCATGGCGTTTCTGGCGCAGAGCTAGCAAGGCGTTGCGATGTCGCGCCGCAGCAAGTGTCCAGATGGCGGGTACAGCGAGACATTAAGATTGGCTCGGTTCTCAAAGTCTGTGCTGCGTTAGGTGTCAGCATCAACGATATGTTGAGAGACACGGATCTGTTGATGGAGGCGGCTGAGATGCGCAAAAAAATGATCGTAAACCAAGGCATTTCGGAGGTGCTGAAAAATGGTGGAGCAGTTTCTAGCGAGGTTGAACAAGGTCAAGAAGTTAGGGAGCAGCCGATGGGTGGCATGCTGCCCGGCGCACAATGACAGTGACCCGTCGCTATCAATCGACTTAGGAAAGGACGGTCGCATCCTGCTCAAGTGCTGGGCGGGGTGCGGCAATCTCGACATCATTACTGCTTTAGGGATTGACTGGGGTGACCTGTACCCTGATACCAGCCGCCACTATCAAAGCATAGCCCGGCGCAACAAGATCGAAGAGCGCACTGTCGATGACTACGTTGTCGATATAGCCGCGAACTCGAAAGACCTGAACGCTGACCAGATGGCGGAAGCAGAGCGCGCTGCATTACGCGGCGGCAAAGAGTTTGGCTTCAGTGAGATGGTGAAGCGGGAAGCTGCTAAATGAAGTGGTTCAAGCACCAGTCTACTGCTGCAATCGACTCCCGGCTGAAGCGCGTCAGGCTCAAGTATGGCATGGAGGGCTACGGCCTCTATTGGTATTTGCTTGAGTGTATTGCTCGATGTGTAGAGCCGCACAACCTGACGTTCGAGCTGGAGGAAGATGCCGAGCTTGTCAGTCTGGAGGTGGGAATACACCGGGAGCGCGTCGAGGAAATGATGCGCTACATGTGCGAGCTGGGTCTGTTTGAAGACTCTGGTGGCACCATCACGTGCCTGAAAATGCGAGACAGATCCGACGAATACACGGCTAAGTTAATGCGAAGTCAGGCGAGTGTCCGGACAAAGTCCGTAGCAGCTCCGGAGAAAGTCCCGCATATAAGAACAGAAAGAACAGATAAAAAGAAAACTATCCCCTCTGACTTTACTGTCTCCAAAGAGGTGCGAGACTGGGCAAAGCGTAATGGTCACAAGCGACTGAACCAACATTTGGAGTATTTTGTTGACCGATGTGTAGCAAAAGGCTACAGGTACAGCGACTTCAACGCAGCGTTTAAAGAAGCAATAAGGAAAAACTGGGCCGGGTTATGACAGACGTAGTGCAGCATTTGCGTGACGAGGACATCAGGGACTTGTCGCCTACACAGTTAGCGGAACGGTTGAGTCAATTTGAGTCGCTGCGGTTGACTCAGATGGCAGACAACCGCGAAGAGTTATGGGACGACATGGCGACATATGGCGCAAACAATGGGGTGCCTATGCCGTGGGATGTGGTGAGAGACAAGTTCGGGTTCCGCGACGGTGAGTTGACAATGATTGCCGGGCCAAACAATTCTGCAAAGTCTTCAGTAATGTCGCAGATGGCGCTGCACTATTCCCGATATGAGCGTGTCGGAATGATGTCTCTGGAGGAGCCGTTCAAGGCGCAAGCGTATCGCTTTATGAAGCAGGCATATGCGAGCGAAAAGATAACAAGGGCGCAGTTCGATAATCTCTGTGATTTTACGAGAGATCGCATTTGGTTCTACAAGGTCTACGGAACGGTGCAGCCAGCCAGAGTTTATGGCTGTATCGACGCATTCGCACAGAAAGGCTGCAAGCTGGTGGTGGTCGACAATGCGCAAAAGTGTGGCGTCACGGAGGACATTGACCAGCAGCGTGACTTTATCAATGCGCTGATTGGACTGGCAGAGGCGCTGCGGGTTCACATTGTTCTTGTGCATCATACTCGGAAGCGACCAAGTGGACAGGCGTTTCATAAGCCGACAGCCGACGATGTCAGGGGCGCGGGAGCGTTTACTGATTTAGCGACTAACTTACTGCTGGTGAACCGAAACATTGAGCGAGCAGAGGCGCTAGAGAAGCAAGAGTCTGGCGCATTCCTCAGTGCTGCAGAGCAGGATTTGCTTTCCGAAGAATGCGACCTGACAGTGCAGATCAGAAAGCAAAAGTTTGGTTCCACGTGGAACGGTACGTTAAGCCTGTATTACGGCAACGGCATGACGTTCAAAGATAGCGAGATGGGTGCTGATGTCACGCTGCCGCTGAGAATTGTTGACGGTGTCTAATTGGTCTAATCGCCACACGATTGCGCCGCATGACGAAAGCAGACTGACGTTTGCCGAAGCAGCGGAAGATCACGTGGCTGCATACCTCGGCGGTGACGCTGTGCGCGTGTCGATTAACAACAGCAAGACCTTGTACGACATTCTTGCAGCCGGGCTTTTCATTGATGTTAAGACTAAGCCGCGCAACGTCGTCGCTAGTGCTTCTTTCGATGCGCACGTGGAGGCAAGCCAAAAAGATTATCCCGTAGACATATACGTTTTCTGTAGCAGCCAGAAGTGGGATGGCAAGACAGAAATGATGGGCTGGATCTGGAAGGAAGTATTTTTTGACGAGGCGCGATTCGTTCAAAAAGACGAGCTAGATGATGGGTTCGAGGAAAAGGCAGACGCATACAAGCTGCCGTATTTTTTCTTGTATGACATGGAGGACTTGAAAGCGATGCAAGGCGAGATGTGGCTAGTAAAAAACAAAGACGAGCTGGTGGAGCGGCTGCAAAACTTTGGCAGGTGGGCGAAGGAAAATTGGGACTGGGAAAAGCCGATGTGCTGGAAGGCGCAAGAGTTCAAGCCGCTGCGGTCATACAGCCAGAACAATCTTTTCCATTTGTGGTGCCGCGAGATGGCAGAGTTTTTTCGAGAGCGCGGCGTAATGGTGACGGTGACTGACGATGACGGAGATCACCGAGAGCCGATGACGGAGCAAGATGCAAAGGACATTTTGAAGCTCCGGTTTCTCGGGACTTATGAGATGTCAGTTGGCAAGACAGTGATACCGAACAAAGTCAAAAGCACCAGCAAACTCAACACTGGCGAGATGTTTCACTTTATGGAGCAGGTGCATGCGTGGCTGATTGACAACGGTGTGCCGATAAGTGACCCAGAAGATTCAGAGTTTAGGAAGCTGCAGCGAGAGGGTCTGTAGTGGGTGGCATCAAGATAACACCAGCAGACAGCGCGTTCAGTAAGTGCGTCAAGGAAAGAGCTGAGTGGAAGTGCGAGCGGTGTGGCACTCAATATCAAGAGGGCGACAGGGGATTGCATACCTCTCACGGACTGGGTCGTGGGCAGTGGGGTGTGAGATTCACCGGGCTAAACGCTATCGCTGCGTGTTACGGCTGTCACCAAATTGAAGGTGGTAACTGGATGCAGAGGATGCTGTCGGAAGAGCAGCGCCTGCTGTTGCGTGAGCTGGCAGATGATACGTTCAGGGGAAAAGAGTACAGGAAGACAAAGGGCAAAGGCCCGGTAGCTAAACACTACCGAGATCAGTATGACTTGATGAGGCAGGCGAGAGAGTGCGGGGTGAAGGGGCGCATAGATTTTGAGGACTGGCTATAAGAATCAATCGAAATAAGCATATACGAAAACGGTATAACGAAATAGTTGATGACAGGGGGGTAGATTGGTATATTGTTTTTGTTGATTGATAAGGAGACAGGCATGAGTAACGAAATTTTTGTAGTAGTGGGTTTCAGTGTTGACGGTGACCGCGCTGTCACTTACGGCGCTTACACATCAATGGACGCCGCGCAAACCAAACGCCAGTTTATGATGAGCGACTACGGAAAAGTAGTCTGGGTACAACGGACTCGCTTGCAAAATGGGGAGGCCGCGTAAGCGGCCCAATTAAAGGAGAAAAAGCAATGACTCATCTAGCGCAATTCAAGGCAGGCCACGCATATATCTCTGGCGAGTTTGGCGAGTCGATGGCGCGGCGGTACTTTGGTGATGAGGTTGTGGACTCTATGCCGCGCTATGTACGCGGCAAGCGTAAGGGCCAGTTTAAAGGTCAAATTTCATGGAAAAAGGTTATCAGAGGCGGCTGGGTGCGAACGGGCGCTTATTGTGAGAATTATGGCCCCTCTGGTTACCCCGAGCGCAGGGTTAATCAGATCATTGAAGTCGAGCTGTCGATCCCCCAGTGGCGCGAAAATGCGATACCCATAGCTGACTGGAAGTGGGATGAAAAAGATATGAATGACCGTAACAAGGCTTACGTTATTGTAAAAGATAACAAGGCCGCGTAAACAATGTGGGTATATAATTGGAGGCTACATGGTTGCTATGAAAAACATCGGGGAGCATTGGATGGCGTTTGCTATCGTCTTGCTTGTTGCGGCCTTTGCAGTTACCGGGTCAGGAGATTACGAGGACGCGCAGCACAGCGAGTCTCATTACTGTAACATGGTGGCGCTGTATGAGGTCACTGATGGCGAGAACGGTTGGCCTGATTACCTCGGCAAGTACGAAGATGACTGCGTCGAATAACCGCAGCCTACTGTCAAAAGAGCAGATCGCTGAAGCATTAGAGCTTGCAAGCAACGGGTGGTATTGGCAAAATATAGCTGATAAATTTGGCGTTAGTGCAAGCGCGCTAATGAGGTATGTGCGAGCAGCAGAGCGGTATGGCTATTCTTTTTGGAGCCAGTATCCAAGAGAAGACTAATGCTTGCCCCATAACTCCGATGGCGAGGCGCAGCGTCAATAGGCTTGATATGAAAGGGGCAAGTGTATTTCATAGAGAGTAGTATTAAGTCATCTGCGTCACCGCATAGCGTGTTAGAAAAACATATCGAAATCAGTGATTTGATTACAGAGTGTAGTGATGCCATCGCGTAAAGGTTCACCTAACAGGAACAAGAAGTTTTTGCTGACAAGGCTGCAAGATATGTATGGGGATGAGTTCCATCCTATTATGCGTATGGCAGAGCAAGCTACTCGATTGCATGAGATAGCGCAGAACGGCGAGACAGGTGACATCAAGGCTAGTATTGACGCATGGGACAAGATCGCTGCGTACACTGAGCCAAAGCTGAAAGCCACAGAAGTCGACTTGACGACTAGCGATGGGTCTATGTCGCCGACAGTTATAGAGCTGATACCCCGGCTGCCAGAAGAATCTTACGAAGACTCACAAGATTACTACGATGACGAACGTAGCGAGCATTGAGCTGCCACCAAAGCTGGTGGAGCTGTTTGCTGGGGAGGCTCGGTTTAGAGCTGCATATGGCGGGAGAGGGTCAGGCAAGAGCAGATCGTTTGCGATAATGGCTGCAGCGCGTGGCTACATGTGGGGGCAGCAAGGTAGAACGGGGCAGATCCTATGCGCCCGTGAGTTTATGAACAGCCTGAACGACTCCAGCTTTGCAGAGGTAGCGGGAGCGATTAAGTCATATGCTTGGCTAGATGAGTATTACGAGGTCGGCGAGCGATATATAAGATCGCGTGACGGCAACATCGAGTTCACCTTTGCGGGATTGCGTAGGAACTTAGACAGCATCAAGTCGAAAGCGTTTATCCTTCTGTGCTGGGTTGATGAGGCAGAGAGCTGCAGCGAGACAGCGTGGGAAAAGCTGCTGCCGACAGTTAGGGAAAGCGGCTCCGAGATATGGGTGAGCTGGAACCCGGAAAGCAATCAGTCAGCAACCCATAAACGCTTCCGTGTAGATCGACCGTACAGCAGCAAAATCGTAGAGCTAAACTATCAGGACAATCCGTTCTTTCCTGCAGAGCTGGAGCAGCAACGAAAAGAGGATCACGATAAGAGGCCCGAGAGCTACGAGCATATTTGGCTAGGTGGCTTCAGAACGCACCATGACGGCGCGTATTATTCTATCGAGATGCGTGACGCAAATGCTGAAGGGCGGCTGACAGCGGTGCCGTATGAGAAGGCGTTGCCGGTTATAACGAGTTGGGACTTGGGTATTGGCGACACGACTGCAATCATCTTCTGCCAGAAGCATGGCCCGGAGACGCGGATCATTGACCACTATGAGACTTCAGGCGTCGGGCTAGATCATTACGTTAGGGTCTTACAGGATAAGGGCTACGTGTACGATCAGCATATCCTGCCGCATGATGTTAAGGTTAGGGAGCTGGGTTCAGGCAAGTCGCGGCTAGAGACGCTACAGGGTCTAGGCTTGAGCAACATACAGATCGCTCCGCAGCTCAACGTCGATGATGGCATACAGGCAGCGCGGTCGTTGTTGGCTACCTGCTGGTTTGATGTCGAGAAGTGCAGCCACTTGATAGATGCGTTACGCTCGTACCACAGAGAGTATGACGATAACAATCGTACGTGGAAGGGTAGGCCAAACCATGACTGGTCAAGTCACTCTGCTGACGCGCTGAGATACCTTGCGGTCGGTCATAGGGAGACATCGAACTGGGCAGAGCCTATCCGTAGAAACTTACAGGGGATTGCATAATGGCTGAAGCGACAATGATGGCTCCGCGAAGCGGTCTGCTGCAGCAAGCGACAATGATGGGCAGAGGCTTGGAGCGCAGGCTAGAAGGCTCCCCGGCGTCGCTCTTCTTTCCGTCAAACATCGTGGGCCTTGCGGAAGAGTTCAATTATGGGACGCCTTCAGTCGAGACTGCTGCGCTTGCCGCACTAGAAGCGGGCGGCGGAACTGTTCTTGGTAAGGTTGGCGCGAAAGGATTGCAGCTTGTCCGGTATCTCGACACGCTACAGGCTCCGGACTGGCTAAAGAACTCAGTGCGCAACCTGCTAGACGCGGGAGAAGATCCGGACGAAATCGCCAAGATGGTGCAGTTCCAAATGAAGGATAGGCAGTCGAAAGGGCTGCTGTCGGAGCCTATAGAAGAAACGCCAATGGGGTTGTTGCCAGAGCTGACGGACCAAGCGAAATCGCTCGCGTGGACAGACGAAGGACTAAAAGGCTCTGCCAAGCCGTCGTCCCGCCCGACAGCGACATTTATAACGGGTTTGCCCGCAGCAGGTAAGTCTTCAGTAGCTAACCCTTTGGCGAGAGAATTAGATGCCGCAATCATTGATCCGGATGAGGCAAAAAAGTTGTTGCCCGGATTCGACGGCGGTATTGGCGCTACCGCTGTGCATGAGCAAAGCAAGGTGTTAGCGCAGGGCATGCAGGATGACTTGGTTGCGGATGGTTACAACTTGCTGATTGGTACTGTCGGAAATTCAGCAGAAAAACTGGCGGCTAAGGCAAATGCATTACGGCAGCAGGGGTATGAGGTTAATCTCGTAAATATGTTGGTTGATGAAACTGAAGGGAAAGGCCGCGCCCTTTATCGGTCTGCTGCAACGGGCAGGCATATCCCCTTGAGCGTAATCGAGGCATATGGCACTAGGCCGCAAGAAAATTATGGTCTATTGAAGGAGCTTGGTGTTTTTGACAACTACGCACAGATAGACAATTCTGGGCCGATAGATGCAGCCAAAAAGGTAATCGAGGATACAGGCGGTCTGTTTAGTCGACTAGATGGTTTTGATTAGTCCCAGCCTATGCCGTCGCAAGACTTGTCGCCGTAGTCCCATCTGTTGGGTCTAGGCGGAGCCGGTGGCGGCTTGGGTCGTAGCTGGTAAATGGTGACTGCAGCAAGGGCTGCATAAACAACGAACAAAAAGTAAAGCATTGCAACCTCCATATAAAGTATAACAAAAATGTTTAGTCATTGCAAGGTGGTTATCGCACCATGCCCATAGCAGCCTTGTCCTTTGCGTATTGAAGTATCCAGTACGCATCGCTCTGAATCCAGTCGGGGCGCTCGCAGCTTTGGTACTCAATGCTGCTTGCCAACTGCCATGCCTCGGCGTTAGACAGCGGCATGCCATTGTGAACGGCAGCCATAGCCTCTACACGTTGAACAAACTCTTCTTCTTGATGAGGGTCAGACTCGTCGTATCGGTAGTTGACTGAGTCGATGTTGGCTTGGGCCATGATCGCAGCGTATCGTTCCACCGCGTCCTCGGGATCAACGCGCTCTGGCAAGATTCGCTTTTTGTGATAGATGTTGTAGGCAATCCATCCCTGCAGAAACTTTGCCAGCCTCACAAAATCAATTTCGTCTTTTAGATATGCACTCATTTCTTCTCTCCGTGAGAAGGGGCCGAAGCCCCGGTTAGTTGTTAGTCGAGTCGGCTCTGGGCAAAGGCTTGGAAGCCGTGCTTCTTGAACACATCCGCGTAGGCGTAGGCAGCCTCTAGCTGGGCATCGACACTCTGGCAAGGCATGGCACCGGGACGCCAGACCTGATGGACGCCTTCCCAGTTTTTCTCGATACCCCAATCTTCCAGCGCCTTACCGAGCTTGCTGTTTGCGCGGATCCTTTTGCCTTGGTCGTCGAAAATGACAACCCAGCCAAAGCCGCAAGCGCCGCCGTCACGACCCTCGAAGTGCTTGTCAAGGAATGCGAACCCTGCATTCTTTGCGGCAGCGTGGGCCTCGATAACAATGTCACCTAAGTTCTCTGGTACGTTCATAGCTTTTCTCCGTTAGTCGCAGGACAACCCTGCAAAACAATAATAACAAAATATCAACAAAAAAGGGATAAAACTATATACCGATTTGGAATAGATAATATATTGCGGTTATAACAATCTGCGCCGCCCGTGGTATCATCAAGGGGTCAAAAATGGAGGCGTTATGGCGTCGAAAAAAGACAGCAGGCTAACTCGCGCAGGTGTCAGCGGGTACAATAAGCCTAAGCGCACTCCAAACCATCCAACAAAAAGCCATGTCGTAGTTGCCAAGTCTGGTGATAAAATCAAGACCATACGATTCGGGCAGCAAGGCGTCAGCGGCGCAGGCAAGAACCCAAAGACAAAGTCAGAGAAAGCCCGGCGCAAGTCATTCAAAGCGCGTCACGCCAAGAACATCGCAAAGGGCAAAATGTCTGCAGCGTACTGGGCATCAAGGACAAAGTGGTGAGGCTATGCTGCGTTGCAGGTCGTGTGGCTATATTTAGTGCTGCAGGGCGGCACGGCAGTTTTTCACGGCTGGCGGGTTGTACCGACCACAATATGCGTTTATAAGGAATATCACGATCCAGAGTCTGAGCGTCGGTACGCGTTTCATATCAGCCCGGTGGCAGATTGCCCACCATATGTAAGGCACAAACAGGAGTCGCAAGATGGCGATGGGAGTTAAGCACTACTTCAAGAACGGCAAAGAGCATAAGGGCGGTATGCACAAGATGCCTAATGGCGAACTGCATAGCGGCAAAACTCACGGCAAGTCCAGTCAGCGCCTGTACCACTACGGCGAACTCAGTAAAAAATCTCAGTCAACAGCCAGAAAGGGGTGGAAGTAATGCCGGGTTATCATTACGGAAAGAAGTCTAAGGGCATGAAGAAAGGGAAGGCCGGGGCAAAAAAGTCGAAGAAGGGGGCGCGTCGTGGCAAGTAAAAAGGGTCTATACGCCAACATCCACGCCAAGCGAAAGCGAATTAAGGCCGGGTCCAAAGAAAAAATGAGGAAGCCGGGGACGAAGGGCGCGCCCACAGCCAAGGCGTTCAAGGCTGCGGCAAAAACAGCAAAGAAACCCAAGCGGAAAAAGTAAATGGCACTGTCAAACTACACTGAGCTAAAGGCTTCAATCGCTGACTATTTAAATCGCAGTGACCTGACTGCTGCGATACCTGACTTCATATCGCTCACTGAGGCGAAGCTGAAGCGTCGGTACAAAGACTTTAGCCCTCTTTCGTCCTCAAATGCCAACAACTGGATACTAACGAGTTACCCGGATGTCTATCTTTATGGGGCGCTGTTAGAGGCGTCACCGTATTTGGTGGAAGATCAGCGCGTCGATATTTGGGCGCAACTGTATGCGGCGGCTGTAGGCACGTTAAGGGGGACAGTAGGCAACGCAGACTTTGACGATTATGACGGCTTAAAGCTGGCGGTAGGAGATTGGCTTGCACGGGCGGATTTAGACGGTGTTGTGCCGCAGCTAATCAAGCTCGGCGAGGTTAAGTTATTTCGCAAATATGACGGTGTTACGGCGTTATCCTCCAGCAATACCACTAACTGGATTCTTACAAATCACCCTGATTTGTATTTGTATGCCTCACTGTCTGAAGCTGCGCCATATTTAGGCCAAGATGATCGGTTAGCGGTATGGAAGAACCTTTACGCTGCAGAGGCTCTAAGGGTCAGAAAGCCCAAGGACGGAGTCAGCCTATCAACTTATACCGGACTTAAAGCTGCGATAGCTGACTGGCTAGAGCGGTACGATATAGATGACATTATTCCACGCTTTGTAGAGTTGGCGGAAACGTCATTAAATCAAGATGTCCGACATTACTACATGGAAAACAGAGCTAATGCCGACTTGGACAGTCAATATCTGCAAAGGCCGTCAGATTGGATAGAGACAATACGCTTTCATCTGACTGGGAGCGGAACGCGCAATCTGCAATACCTTTCAGCCGCATCTATGGCTGACAAGCGTCAAGGGGCAGATAACACCTCTGGGGAACCCAAGTATTATCGCCATGCAGAGCGCGGCTTTGAGGTGTTCCCGACCCCTGACGGCACTTATCAAACGGAGCTTCTGTATTACCAGAAGATTCCAGCGTTAGATGCGCAAAATGCTAGTAACTGGGTTTTGGAGCATTACCCGGATGCTTACATATATGGCTCGCTGGTTCACGCAGCGACATATCTGGGGGATGATGCGCGGGCAGCAACGTGGGCGGGCCTGTACTCGGCGGCGGTGCAAAGAATTAACGAGGCGGCTCAGAGCCAGTATTCAGGTTCTGGGCTAACACTTAAAGTTAGGGGATTAGGATGAGCTTTTCTGATTATTTAGAAGACAAGGTGCTGGAACACGTATTTGGCGGTAACGCCTATACAGCGCCTTCAACGCTCTATGTGGGGCTTTTCACCTCGGCGGGTAGTGACAGCGCCACTGGTACGGAACTGTCTGGTAGCGGCTATGCGCGGCAGTCTGTGGCCTTTACGGTGTCCGGGACATCACCCACCACAGCGGCAAGTAGTGCAAACGTGGAGTTTCCACAAGCGACTGCAGCGTGGGGTACTGTGACCCACGCAGGTATCTTTGATGCGTCATCAAGCGGGAATATGCTGGCCCACGCGCAGCTAACAGACCCGTCAGACTTTACGACCGCATTGCCGAAGACTGTAGGCTCTGGCGACATCTTGCGTATTTCAGCGGGCAACTTGAAGGTGACACTTGACTAATGGCTACCATCGTAACCCGTGCAGGGAAGGGGTCGGCGCTAACGCATAATGAAGTAGACGCCAACTTTACAAACCTCAACAGCGACAAGCTAGAAGCCAATAGCAACATCACGGTGGCTGATGCTACGGTGACTGGCGACTTGACGGTACAGGGGACTACGACAACCCTGAACACTGCAACGCTGCAGGTCGAAGACAAAAATATCACGCTCAACTACTCGACCGGCGACTCATCAGGGTCTGCGGATGGCGCGGGTATAACGATTCAAGACGCTGTCAGCAGTAGCACGGACGCCACTATCCTTTGGGATGCGACTAACGACACGTTTGACTTCAGCCATGCGTTGCAGGTGCAGGGTCTGGTAGATATAGCGTCTGGCGAGATCGGGCTAAAAAACTCTGGGTCGGTCAGTAACATCAAGTTCTACTGCGAGGTCAGCAACGCACACTACACCGCGCTGCAATCGTCACCACATAGCGCCTATTCCGGTAATGTCACGCTGACACTGCCACCGGCTACTGACACGCTGGTAGGCCGGGCAACGACTGACACGCTGACAAACAAAACGCTTACATCGCCGGTCCTTTCGGGTAACGTAGGCGTGGGTGTCGCAAGTCCCAGCAGTTTTTTCCATCTAAAATCTGACGATAATGGAATAATTTTTCAATCATCGTCCTCATCGAATAGCAGAGCGCAAATATTTTTCCAAAACACTGGCGGTACAACCACAGGGAAAATAGCTGTAGACCCAGATGGTGCAAATGCAAACGTAATGACGTTTAGCACAGGCTCAACAGAGCGTTTTCGCATTGATGGGGACGGCGATATTGCAATAACCGCAAACGGCGGTGGAGCCAGCAACTCCGCAGATATTGTTTTGAATTCACGCGCAAAATTTGGCTATGACGGCTCACGCGCGGCCGCAGTAGTTAGCGATAACGGAAATAATAAATCCATTGTTTTTGACACAAATGGAAGCGAGCGTGTACGCGTTAACACTTTGGGTGAAGTTGTTATCTCAGGCAACGGCGGTAGTACCACTAACTCTCTGGATTTGTCTTATAACGGAAGTAGTGGGGTAGCCAACATACAAGCAGACTCAAATGGTGGCAACACATCGTTAACTTTTGGGACTTCCGCCTCTGGGACAGTAGCTACGAGATTGACCATTGCCAGCGACGGGGCCGCAACATTTACCTCTGGTATAAATGCAACAAGCATAAACACAACCGCTACCAATGTATTCGCAATAGCTTCTGGGCAGCCGTTCTATTGGAAAGACACAAACGCCACTAACGGTACGAACTGCAATGTCTATAGCTACTGGTACGCGCAAAATACAACGCTTGGCTACATAGGTTACGGCACAAGTTCAAATTCTTACCTTTACTTAACCAACTCATCAGTCGGTAGTCTTTACTTTGGTGCTAGTTCAGCCAACGGCTTTTTAGCTAACGGTAGCGTAATGTGGCACGCCGGTAATGACGGCTCAGGATCAGGACTTGATGCGGATTTGTGGGACGGAAATCAATTTTCCAGCTATTTGAATCAGGCTGTACTTACAACTTCCAACCCGACGTTTGCCACCATAAATTATACCAATGCGTTATATGCGTATGAGGGCAGTAACTACGTTGCTCAAGATCCTCGATGGAATAGCTCCGGGTATAACGCAAACGAAGGCGTCCACCATATGTACTGCACTACAGCCTCAGGCGGTACATATGGGCAAGTCGGGATGGCGTTATACAATGGCGGGGCTTACGTCTACCTAACCACTAAGTCTGGTGACTCGAACTTTTATCACAATAATTCAAAGATGTGGTCTGCAGGCAACGACGGCTCAGGCTCGGGGCTAGATGCAGATACGCTTGACGGCTACAACTCTGGCACTGGCGGTGCAAACACAGTGGTACGGACAAACAGTAGCGGCTATATAGCCCATAATGACTGGATAAGTATCGGTAACGGCACCGGCCTTTTTATGGCAAACGGCGGGTATTTTTACCAAGACACGACATACGGGTGGTATGCAAGAAGTCCGAGTGCTAGTAACAGCTCTATCAGAATGCAAAATTCATCCGGTACACTTATAGGCTGGTATTATTGTGATAACGCCGCTAATCAAGGATTTTTAACTACTTCAGGCGGCTGGTCGTTTAAAGTTGATAACTCTGGGAATGCAACCGCTACAGGCAACGTAACTGCCTATTCAGACGTTAGGCTCAAAGAAAACATACAGCCATTAGAAAACTCACTGGATAAGGTGATGCGTCTCAGGGGCGTTTCTTACACCCGCAAAGATACTGGCTCCCACGAGATTGGCGTTATTGCGCAAGAAGTAGAAGACGTCATACCCGAGTTTGTACACATAAGTGACGGTGTAGCAACAGACGAAAATGCGCTTGCAGACGTTCGCTCTGTTGATTACGGACGCATGGTGTCTGTTTTGATTGAGGCAATAAAAGAGCAGCAAGCACAAATTGAAGAGTTAAAGGAGGCCGTCAAGTGGCAGTGACTTACACATACAACGCTCCAGAAGGGACGGAGCCGACCATCATGGTGGCGTTTACCGATGGGACAATTACGCATAGGCGGTCAGTCAACGCTGTGTATGTTGATGGCAGCTACGACGCTGATGCAACAGAAGCTCGTGTTGCTGAGGTAGCAGCGGGAGTTGAAAACAAAATTGCTGTCGGAGTCATCACAGAAAGTAGCGAAGAGCCTGCGCCGACCCCTCCGGGCTAAACTATGGCACTTCAAAGTAGCGGGGCTATAAGTCTTAACGACATCCATACGGAGGTTGGCGCGACGTCTGGGACAAGCTGTTCTATGGGCGACTCAGATTTAAGAACGCTTGCTGGCGACACCAGCGGCGCGATTTCAATGAGTCAGTGGTACGGCAAAAGATTTTGTACCGTTGCTGAGTGGAACTCATATTGCGCGACAATTACAAGCACTACGCGCTTAGGCTCTCAAACTTACGCGAGTACAGGCTGGGTAAGGGTTACTAGCCCTGCGTCGTCTGGAACAATGTGGGGTAGCCCTCGAAACAATGCCGTAACAAGTGACTCTGGGTTAAGCCGGGTATGCCAGCACATGGTAGGAAGCTCGACAGAGTGGAACTGGATCGTCAGCAATGGCGTTCAACTACTCATATACCAACGAAATTATGGTAGTTGGAGTACCTTCACCGCAGCAACTTACAATGGATATACGTCAGCTAGTTTTGGGACGTTTGACGCTAATGACAGTTATCAGTGCCGTTGGTTGTACGATGGCACGGCTTATTCTCGCGTCTGGAATGGTTCGCCAAGTGTACTCGCAGTAGGGTAAAAAATGGAATATTCATACGAAATTTTAGTCGCAGAGCCGTTGCATAAAGCCCTTTCTGTCAAATATTTCAAAGAGGGAAAAGCTGACTATTATAAAAATTTTATAGTCGAAGACTGGTCAGATTCGTCGACGGTAACATCTGTTATTGTCGGGTTCGCGCCGTTTGTCATTGAGTATTGGGGCTATCAAGATTCTGCGCCAGATACGAGTCCATTAGCAGTCGGACATATTGGCACAGGCAGTTCTGAGGCTTACTCGCCGCCAGAAGAAACTGTTTCCATAAGCGATCAGCAAAGGCTAAAAAGGAACACGTTGTTAGCCGAAACAGATTACATGGTGCTTACAGATACACCGGCACCGAGTCAGGCATGGCTAGACTATCGACAAGCGTTGCGGGATGTGCCGGGGCAAGAAGGGTTCCCAGACAACGTAAACTGGCCCACAAAACCCTCATAGATGGAGAGCAACCGTGATTACTTTGGAGTTACAGGTAGAAGAGGTCAACTCGCTTTTGCAGGTGCTTGGCGAGCTACCGAGCAAAACGGGCGCGTGGCCTTTAATGATGAAAATTAAAGAGCAGGCCGAGCGACAGGTCGAGCCAGAAGCCGAAAGCGATGACTAATGGACCCGCTTTCCATGATTGCTATGGCGTCTACGACCTTCAAGGGTATACAGACGCTAGTCAACC
>MDSZ01264161.1_pt1 | contig 15930 bp, 11 predicted proteins | sample 811201 | NCBI WGS metagenome assembly MDSZ01 (sample SAMN05326647, study PRJNA326480) | marine metagenome | isolation source: seawater | place: Indian Ocean: North | collected 2010
ACCAGCAGAAGTAGTCTCCATCGTCGTTGATGAAGAAACTGGCAGCATGGATATAGCCGTTTCAGAAGACAATTTGGCTCAAGCCATCGGTCGTGGTGGTCAGAACGTTAAACTTGCCAGTGAGTTAACAGGTTGGGAATTGAACATCATGACTGAGGAAGAAGCTGCTGAGAAGCATGAAGCCGAAGCAGGCTCTATTATTGAAAATTTCATGTCGCAGCTTGATGTTGATGAGGACGTCGCGATCGTACTTGTTGAGGAAGGTTTTACCACCCTAGAAGAAGTTGCTTATGTTCCCATCGAAGAAATGATCATGATTGAAGGGTTTGATGAAGAGATCGTAGAGGAACTTCGTTCGCGGGCTAAAAACGCGCTTACCACTCTAGAACTGGCAAGCGAGGAGGAACTGGGCGATTCTGCCCCCGCGGAAGACCTTTTGGCAATGGATGGAATGGACAGGCGGCTGGCTTATCAGATGGCTGCCCGGAGCATAGTTACTATGGAGGATCTGGCGGAACAAGCTATAGATGATCTGATGGAAATAGAAGACATGACTGAGGAGCGTGCGGGTGAGCTAATTATGACAGCGCGAGCTCCTTGGTTTGAAGAAGTTGAAGAAGAGACCAGTGAAGCTTAAGCAGAGTTGTTGCTCTCTGAAACAGAGGTAAAGATATGGCTGGAGAAACGATAGGGCAGCTCGCGGAGAACATTGGAACTCCGCTTGATCGTCTGCTGCTTCAAATTGAGGAAGCGGGCCTTCCTCAGCGGGCCGCAGATGATGCCATTAGTGAGAATGAAAAAGAATCGCTTCTTGCGCATCTTAAAAAGAGCCATGGAGAAGAAGGTAAGCCTCGCAAGATAACACTTAAGCGGACCACTAGGTCTACCCTAAAAACATCGGGCGCAGGGCGAGGTCGCACCGTAAATGTTGAAGTTCGGAAGAAGCGTACTTACGTTCGGCGTGAAGAAGTTGAACCAGAGAATATTGAAGCTGAGGCGCCAACTAAGGTCCCAGAAACCACTGCGCCGATTAAGCGTTCAGTATCTGATACTGACGCTGAGATAGAACGCAAACGGCAAGAAGCAACAGCACAAAGGCTTGCTGAGCAGGCAGATAAAGAACAGAAAGCTAGAGAAGAGGTCGACCGCAAAAAGGCGGAGGAAGAGTTAGCGGCGAAAGAAGCTGCAAAGGCGCTGTCGGATAAGACGCAGAAAGAAGAGTCGTCACTAGAAAAAGCCCCCAGTCGTAAGGACAAGCGAGACCGACGAGATCTTGATGAGGAAGATATTCAGAAGAAAAAATCCAAGCAGGGAACTCGCAAGCGCAGAGTGGAGGAGCTGATTGGAGATGACCTTTTCGAAGAGGGCGAGCTCGCAGAACCTACGCTCGAAGAGGTACCTATTGAAGAGGCCGCGACTTTAGGCTTGTCTTCCCCGAGACGTCGCTCGAGCGGCAAACCCGCTAAGAAGCATAAGTTCAATGCGCCGACAGAGAATATTGTTCGCGAGGTTGAATTAGGCGAGAGCATTACCATCCAGCAGCTTTCTCAGAAAATATCCGTAAAGGCTACGGATGTTATCAAGACTTTGATGGGTCTCGGCATCATGAAGGGCATGAGTGAATCTATAGATCAGGACACAGCGATATTGGTTGTTGAAGAATTCGGCCATACAGTGAAAACGTTAGATGTCGATGAAGTTGAAAAAACTCTGGAGAGTGAGCTCGTTTATGAATCGGAAGCAGCCATCCGAGCCCCAGTTGTGACGGTTATGGGTCATGTCGACCACGGCAAGACATCTCTGCTCGATTTTATTAGGAATTCTCAGGTTGCCAGTGGAGAAGCGGGAGGTATCACGCAACATATAGGTGCATACCGTGTTGGCACTGACCATGGTGAAATTTGTTTCATTGACACGCCGGGTCATGCGGCTTTTACAGCGATGCGGGCTCGTGGTGCCACCTCAACGGATATTGTGATTCTAGTTGTTGCGGCAGATGACGGCGTGATGCCGCAAACTGAAGAAGCAGTCCAGCACGCCAAGGGTGCTGAAGTTCCGATCGTCGTTGCAGTTAACAAGATTGACAAAGAAGGCGCTGACCCTGATCGAGTCAAGAATGAGTTGGCGGCGAGAGATGTAATTCCAGAAGAATGGGGTGGTGATACGCAATTTATCTCAGTTAGTGCTTTGACGGGTGAAGGTATAGATGCCCTGCTCGAAGCGGTGCTGCTTCAGGCCGAATTGCTGGAATTGAAGGCCGTGGAAGATGGTCCTGCGCAGGGTGTCGTTATTGAATCGGAACTTGATAAAGGCAAGGGACCGATAGCTACTCTGCTAATTCAGAACGGAACGCTGAAACAAGGCGATGTCATTGTGGCTGGTCAGTACTTTGGTAAAGCCCGGGCGTTGAACGATGAGAATGGTCAGCAGGTTAAGGTTGCTGGTCCTGCAACACCGGTATCGGTGCTCGGACTTTCGGGCACGCCCAATGCAGGAGATTCCTTTATAGCGGCTAAAGATGAGAAGCGGGCCAGGGAAGTGGCAGAATTTCGCGCTAACAAGGCTAATGAAGCTAGGCTTAATATTGGCACCTCACTTGATAATCTGTTTGATAACTTTGGAGTGGAAGAGGTAAGGCGTCTTAATCTTGTCGTGAAGGCCGACGTTAGGGGTTCATTGGAAGCGATCCTCTCATCATTGTCTGAAATTGGGAATGAGGAGGTAAAGGTCAATGTTGTGATGTCGGGTGTTGGCGCCATTACTGAGTCTGATGCAACTTATGCGATCACGGCGGGGGCAGTTATATTTGGTTTTAATGTGCGCGCCGATAATCCGGGTAAGAAAGTTATTGAAAAAGAATCGCTCGATCTTAGGTATTACAAGGTAATTTACGATCTGGTTGATGACGTCAAAGCTGCTCTTTCTGGCATGCTCTCGCCTGAGGTGCGCGAAGAAATAGTCGGTATTGCAGAGGTTAGAGATGTCTTTCAATCGAAGAAAATGGGCCAGATTGCGGGTTGTATGGTTGTTGATGGCTCTGTTTATCGAGCTAAGAAAATTCGCGTTTTGCGGGACAACATTGTTATTTACGAGGGCGAGCTGGAATCTCTAAGACGCTTCAAGGACGAGGTAGAAGACGTTTCCAGTGGCACGGAGTGTGGTATTGGTGTTAGGAATTATAATGACGTCAAGGTAGGTGATCAGATTGAAGTTTTCGATACTCGGGAAGTCGCCCGAGAGCTCTGATGCCTAGAGAGTTCAGTCGAGGACGAAAGGTTGGCGACCTTATCCACCGGGAATTAGCTAGCCTTATTCAACGTGAAGTCAAAGATCCTAGGATAGGGATGGTTACGATTACTGAAGCTAACGTAACTCGAGATCTTGCAGTCGCTGAAATCTATTTTACTGTTTTGCCCTCAGATGATGTGAAGGGAACTGAAGAGGCATTAAACGAGGCTGCAGGATTCCTCCGCTCTCAACTCGCAAGTCTACTAAATATAAGAACGACACCGAAGCTGCGTTTTCATTATGATACGACGATTGAAGATGGTGTGCGGATCAGTCAGGCGATTGATAATGCTATCGCTCGGGACATTGATCATGGACTTACTGAGCGATGACAGCCAAAAGAAAAGGTCGGAAAGGCCGCAATGTCAATGGTATCCTCCTGCTGGACAAACCAGCAGAGATAACGTCTAATGCGGCCCTCCAAACCGTAAAGCGTGTTTATAACGCTGCGAAGGCAGGACACACAGGATCCTTAGACCCTTTGGCCACCGGACTATTGCCTCTTTGTTTTGGCGAGGCAACAAAGTTTTCCCAGTTTTTGCTTGATGCTGATAAGCGATATATAGCGAGAGTAAAACTCGGCGTTATCACTGATTCCGGGGATGCTGACGGGGAAGTGATCGAGACAAAGCTGGTATCTGATATAAGCGACAGACGCGTTGAAGAAGTCATCGCACACTACAGAGGTGAGACGATACAGGTGCCCTCAATGTTTTCTGCTTTAAAAGTAGATGGGCAGCCTCTTTATAAGTTGGCACGTCAGGGCATTAAAGTGGAAAGAGAAGGGAGGCCTATCCGAATTTACGAGTTGCAGGTCAGTGAGCGCGGAATAGATGAGTTTACATTGCGCATTCATTGCAGCAAGGGGACCTATGTTCGTACGTTAGTAGAGGATATTGGCAGAGACCTTGGATGCGGTGCACATGTAACAGGACTCAGACGCCTTAGCGCCGGCCCATTTGTTGAATCAGAGTCGGTATCAATGAGTCAGCTAGAAGTGTTGCAAGACGATTGGAACGAACTGGATCGATTATTGCTTCCAGTCAGCGCGGCGGTAAAAGAGTGGCCTGTAGTGCAGCTAACAGAAGTTACAGCGTACTATTTCCGCCAAGGCCAACCGGTTCAAGTGTCAAACGCGCCGACGGACGGCTGGGTAGGAATTTATACAGAATCTTCTGAGCGTGTCGATGTATTTATCGGTGTTGGAGAGATTCTGGGAGACGGTAGAGTAGCGCCTCGCAGACTTGTCGCTCATTAATTCGGAATAATCTTTTAAGAAGGTTGTTTCAAAACAGAAGCATGGCATCTACAAATATGCGTGGATGTTCCATGCCTAAACACCTGATCGTTAAGATCGGGTCAATCGCATATTAAATTGGAGAAAAATATGGCTTTATCGACCGAAAGAAAAGCTGAGATCGTAAAAGAATATGGTGGTTCCGACAATGATACCGGATCGCCAGAAGTTCAGGTTGCACTTTTGACAGCAAACATAGAAGAGCTGCAATCCCACTTCAAGGAACACGCCCATGACCACCATTCAAGGGTCGGGTTACTTCGGATGGTCAGTCAAAGACGTAAGTTGTTGAACTATCTTCGTAACAAAAGTGCGGACCGATATGCGGCAATTATTAAAAAACTTGGACTGCGCAGATAGTTCGGTTGTTTGCCTCAAGGGAGGCGAGCAGCTCTAATTGGAGAAAAATGTGAGTTATGTAATAAAAAAATTTGATTTTGGCGGACAAGAAGTTGTCCTGGAAACCGGCAAAGTTGCAAGACAGGCCACTGCGTCAGTGATGGTTACTATGAATGAGACCTCCGTATTGGTAGCTGTGGTGGCTAGAGAAGAGGCCAATCCTGGACAGGCCTTTTTCCCTTTGACTGTCAATTATGAGGAAAAGACCTACGCGGCGGGTAAAATTCCAGGAGGTTTCTTCCGTCGAGAAGGCAGGCCCTCAGAGAAAGAAACGCTTACCTCAAGGTTAATTGATCGACCTATTCGCCCGCTGTTCCCAAAGGGTTTCATGAATGAAGTTCAGGTCACTTGCCAGGTGGTTTCAGCAAACAAGGATGTCGATCCGGATGTTCCTGCAATGATTGGAGTTTCAGCAGCTTTGTCTCTGTCAGGTATTCCCTTTGCTGGGCCGATCGGCGCTGCTCGAGTCGGGTTCACGGCAGATGGTTATCTCCTTAATCCGGGTTACGAGGCGCTCGAGACTTCGGAGCTCGATATGGTCGTGGCCGGAACCGAAGCCGCGGTTCTAATGGTGGAATCTGAGGCGAATGAGCTAACAGAAGATCAGATGTTGGGTGCGGTTCTGTTCGCTCATCAGGAAATGCAGGTTGTCATTAAGGCCGTCAACGAGTTAAAAAAAGAAGCAGGCAAGCCGTCATGGGATTGGCAACCTACTCCAGAAAATACAAGCCTAGTGGAATCCGTGAGCGGACAGTTCGCCGAACATATTGTTGAGGCCTACAGGATTACGGAGAAGATGTCTCGACAGAATAAACTAGGAGAATTGAGAGACGCAGCTGTCGAAGCCTTTACGGACGAGAATACAGAAGCGGACGAAGTCAAAAATGTTTTTGGTTCTCTCGAAAAAAGATGTGTTAGGAGAGCGATTGTTGAAGGGCAACCTAGAATAGATGGACGCGATACTAAAACTGTGCGACAGATTAATGTAGAAGTTGGCGTGTTAGCTAAAGCTCATGGTTCGGCACTCTTTACCCGGGGTGAGACCCAAGCACTCGTGTCTACGACGCTTGGTTCGATGAGAGATGCAGCAATTATTGATGCGTTGCAAGGTTCATATCGCGATAGCTTCATGCTTCATTACAATTTCCCGCACTATAGTGTAGGCGAAACCGGTTTCTCTGGCGGTCCAAAACGTCGTGAAATCGGCCACGGACGATTGGCTCGACGGGGAGTTTCAGCAGTTCTGCCAACATCGGAGGACTGGCCCTACACCACAAGGGTAGTTTCAGAGATAACGGAATCTAATGGCTCCTCCTCTATGGCTTCGGTTTGCGGTGCAAGTCTTGCATTGATGGATGCAGGTGTGCCGCTTAAAGCACCTGTTGCTGGCGTTGCAATGGGTCTGGTTCTGGACGGTGACGATTTTGCTGTATTGACAGATATCTTGGGAGATGAAGATCATCTTGGTGACATGGACTTCAAGGTTGCGGGCACTGAGACAGGGGTGACCGCGTTACAGATGGACATTAAGATTCAGGGAATAACCGAGCAGATTATGGAGATTGCCCTAAATCAGGCTCGTGATGCTCGTTTGCATATCCTTGGAGAAATGAACAAAGTTATAGGTCGTTCGCGTCAAGACGTCTCAGAGAATGCACCAGCAATGGTAACCATAAAAATTGATTCCGATAAGGTGCGGGACGTGATTGGTAAAGGCGGTGCGACTATTCGAGGGATCACGGAGGAAACTGGTGCCTCCATCGACCTAGAAGACGATGGTACGGTAACTATCTTTGGTGAAGATGCTGAATCTCGAGATGCTGCAGTAGCCCAAATAGAGGCTATTACTGCTGAAGCAGAAGTGGGTCAGGTTTACCAGGGCAAGGTGGTAAAGATTGCTGACTTTGGCGCTTTTGTGAACATTCTCCCCGGTAAGGACGGGCTCGTTCATATTTCCCAAATAGCGAAAGAACGGGTGGAAAAAGTCACCGATTATCTCTCTGAAGGACAGGAAGTAGAGGTTCTAGTGCTAGACGTTGATAGAGGTCGTATAAAGCTTTCTATGAAAGAACTGCTCAAGGATGATCATGCTGATGAGTCGTCAGAAGATCCTTCTGTCGATGCTGAAGCGGATAATTAGTAAAACGTTTCATTACATATAATGGCTGAGTAGTGTACGGTAATTCTTTTCTAAGAGAGGGTTACCGTCATCGACCAGGCTATTGATCAATGGTTCCGACCGGCCGCAGATACAGTTTCCAACTTCATCTTCATTAGTTTCTCTTTTGGAGAGGCGGAGATTCCATTGATAGTCGCTTGGCTAGTGGCGGGTGGCATTTTCTTTACGTTTTATCTCGGATTTATCAACCTAACTGGTTTTGCCGAAGGTGTGAGGATTGTGTTTGGCCGCCGAAAGGCCAGTGAAAATGAGAGAGGAGAGATATCAGCCTTTCAGGCACTATCAACGGCAGTGTCTGGAACGGTCGGAGTGGGCAACATTGCGGGCGTAGCTATAGCAATCTCGTTAGGCGGACCCGGAGCAACTTTTTGGTTAATCTTGGCAGGATTTCTGGGGATGTCCACAAAGTTTGCGGAATGTACGCTAGGCGTCCGCTATCGCAGACATAATTTGGATGGAACAGTTTCCGGTGGGCCCATGTATTATCTCGAGCAAGGGCTGCGTGATCTGAATATGCCGAAGTTAGGTAAGAGCCTAGGTCTCTTTTATGCCTTTGCGATGGTGATCGGTTGTTTAGGCATAGGGAATATGTTTCAGGCAAATCAGGCTGCCGCCATCGTTATCACGGTGACAGGCGGTGAGAGCAGCGTTTTTGCAGGCGATGCCTGGCTGATAGGCCTGGTAATGGCAATTATTGTGGGGCTCGTGATAGTAGGAGGTATTAAGGGTATCGCCCGCGTGACTTCCAGGTTAGTACCCTTTATGGCATTGCTCTACGTTTTTTCTGCCATTGTTATCGTAATAATGAACGTTGAAAAGTTGCCTTGGGCATTCGCCGCTATCTTTGAGGGGGCCTTCAGGGCCGAAGGCATCACGGGCGGGGTTATTGGTGTCATTATTATTGGATTCAGAAGGGCAGTTTTTTCGAATGAAGCGGGTCTCGGTTCTGCATCCATCGCCCACAGTGCAGTGAAGACCGCTCATCCCGCTACTGAAGGCTATGTTGCGTTGTTGGAACCTTTTATTGATACGATATTGATTTGCACATTGACGGCCCTGGTTATTATTACGACGATTTATGATCCAGGTCTTGCTGGGTCAGGTATCAGTGGTATCGAGATGACCACACGAGCATTTGAGCAGACTATTAGTTGGTCTCCGGTGCCTTTGTCTATTGCGGCTGTTCTATTTGCTTTTTCAACCATGCTTTCATGGAGTTACTATGGTTTAAAAGCCTATACGTATCTGGCGAGTGAGGGCCAATGGGGACAGATAGGATTCAAACTTGTGTTTTGTGGCTTTATAGTTCTGGGTTCGAGTATTCAACTCCAAGCTTTGATTGATCTTTCAGATGCCCTCGTTTTTGTGGTAGCTATCCCCAACCTAATCGGACTCTATTTGTTGGCGCCGGTAATTCGGAAGGAAATTAGGAGTTACCGTGCATATTTAATGAAATCAGCTGATGGCGCTGGGACTTAGAAAAATAGAATTTCGGTCATATTGATATTGCAGTTGGTGTTAAAAGGTTTGTATTTGGAAGAGGTCTTTAGCCAATAAGAATTGACCCTTCGCACGCTACTTTGTCAGTTTTGTCTGAATCCGCCCTGGGAGAAAGTATGGTTTTATGGTCCTGCTGCGCCTTGTCGTTTGTTCCGGCTTGTCCCGATTAGATTTAGGCCATACTCAGCGCACTAAAGATCATCTCCGTAACGAGTTTCACGACGGCTCCCGTAAAGTGGCGCCAGATGTCGGAATCCACATGGTCAAATATTTACCGAGCAAATCCAAAAACTACGGATGTGATAAGGCCGGCAAATAAAGTGGTCTCCTCCCGATTTTATTTGGTTATTGGCGAGTTTGCGATCAGTTCATCTACTACGGTTGGATCCGCCAGAGTGCTGGTATCACCTAAGTTTTCCAGATCGTTCTCGGCTATCTTTCGGAGGATTCTGCGCATTATTTTTCCTGAGCGAGTTTTAGGTAAACCTGGAGCCCATTGAAGTATATCCGGTTTGGCGATTGCGCCTATCTCTGCACGAACCAGCCTATTGAGCTCCTCAAGCAATGTTTCTGATCCGTCGGTGCCATGCATTAGTGTAACGAAGGCATAGATACCTTGACCCTTGATATCGTGAGGATATCCGACAACAGCTGCTTCCGCGACTAGTTCATGTTCGACCAGTGCGCTTTCTATTTCCGCGGTGCCCATGCGGTGACCCGACACATTTAGTACATCATCTACCCGTCCGGTTATCCAATAATAGCCGTCTTCGTCGCGGCGAGCGCCGTCACCAGTAAAGTAATAACCCGGATAGGTAGAGAAGTAGGTGTCGATCATCCGTTGGTGATCGCCGTACACTGTTCGTATCTGTCCAGGCCAAGATTCCGCGATAGCGAGATTGCCAGATGCCGCTCCTTCCAATTCAATCCCGTTTTCGTCAAGCAAAACAGGACGTACGCCAAAGAAAGGACGAGTGGCTGAACCCGGTTTCAAGGGTGTAGCGCCTGGTAAAGGTGTGATCATTATCCCGCCTGTCTCAGTTTGCCACCAAGTATCGACAATAGGACAACGGCCTTCCCCGACGACATGGTAATACCACTCCCATGCCTCTGGGTTTATTGGTTCTCCAACACTGCCGAGCAGGCGGAGCGTCTTGCGGGATGTACAGGTAACGAAATCGTCACCCTGCCCCATCAAAGCACGAAGTGCCGTGGGTGCCGTGTAAAATATGTTGACCTTATGCTTATCCACGATCTGCCAACAGCGCGAGGAATCAGGATAATTCGGTACGCCTTCGAACATCAGGGTAATTGCTCCGTTAGCTAACGGTCCGTAAACGATATAGGAATGGCCAGTTACCCAACCGACATCGGCAGTACACCAGTAAATGTCACCTTCTTTATAATCGAAGACGTACTTGTGAGTCATTGCGGCCTGCAATAGGTAACCACCAGTGGTATGCAGAACACCTTTTGGTTTGCCAGTTGAGCCAGAGGTGTAGAGGATAAATAGTGGATCTTCACTGTCCATAGGTTCGGGTTCGCACTCTGCTGGAAAGTGGGTGATTGCTTCGTGATACCAGAGGTCACGTCCTTCAATCCAATTGACTTTACTACCTGTCCTCTTTATCACAAGTACAGTAGAAACATTGGGACAGTCTTGTAGAGCGTTGTCGGTATTTGCTTTTAGTGGAACAGGGCGGCCACCTCGGATGCCCTCATCAGCAGTAATCACGGTGTGACAATCAGAATCGATTATTCGGTCTTTTAACGCTTGTGGTGAGAAACCGCCAAAAACCACAGAGTGTATAGCGCCGATTCTCGCACATGCGAGCATCGCGTAGGCGGCCTCGGGTATCATGGGCATGTAGATGCAGACACGGTCGCCTTTTTTCACGCCTCGATCTTTTAGAACATTACTTAGTCGACAGACAGCTTCGTGTAGCTCTCGATAAGTAATATTCAGATCATCGGAGGGGTCATCACCTTCCCATATTATGGCGGTATGGTCGGCCTTCAGGGCAAGGTGTCTATCCACGCAGTTGTAACAGGCGTTTAGTCGACCACCGATAAACCACTTGGCTTGTCCTTCGTTGAAGTCTGACTCATTAAGCTTGTCCCACGGTTTGAACCAGTTGATGAATTCGTCTGCCTTTTGGGACCAAAATTTCTCCGACCGTTTAATCGACGCGTCGTACATCGCTAAATATTGGTCATTGCGGATATGCGTTTGATTTTCGGCCTCTTTTGGCACTGGGTAGACTTGTTGTTCCAACGTTTAAAACCTCGTTTTGTTCGATCAAAATTTAGGTTGCCATATCATCCAGGAGCTATCAGAGGCTCCAGCTTGTTGTTGGATTGGCAATCCCGTTACCGTTTGGAGAATTATTCGGCTTTCTTTTGCGACGTCTGCCGCGCTTTTTCCTTTTGCTCGGGACTGATTTTTTCATGGCATTACGCCTTTCTGGATCGGCTTGCTGATATTCTGTCCACCACTGGCCTAGTTGATCCGTTTTTTCACCAGTAGCTTCGCGAATTAAGAGAAAATCGTAGGCCGCGCGAAACCGCTTATGTTGCATCAGAAGATCAGGTTTGTCTGCGAAGCGTGCTGTTAGTCTTGATTGCAGAAACCAAATATCTCTGATTGTCCCTGTAAATCTTCGTGGAATGGAAGTGAACAATTGTTGTTTTGAAATAACGTTATTAGCCGCTTCATGAGACGCGGCGAAGTGAGTCAATCCTTCCTCTTTCTGTACTCTTTCTTTTTCATCAACGAACGGATACCAGAACATTGCTGCGTAAATAAAAGCGGGTGTAACTGGCTTATCGGCATCGATTCTGGAGTCTGTTGATAAAAGCGCATGTCTTACTAGTGACTCAGTGGGGTGATTCTCCATGGACCTCTTGGAATCTGGGAATAGCCAACCATACAGCTCATGGGTCAAAAGAGCTGAGAGAGATTTCTCCCCATGTCCGGACATAAAAAGCTTTAGCACTTCTTCGAATAGTCTGGCGGGTGAAACGTCCTGGATAAGGTAACCAAGGGCATGGATTTGTTCACGCGTTTCGGGATCGAGTTCGAACTCAAGTTTTGCTTCGAAACGTGCTGCGCGCATCATCCTGACAGGATCCTCACGAAAGCGAGATTCGGGATTTCCTATGGTGCGAATAGTTCGAGACATCACATCCATCGCGCCATTCGCGAGGTCAATAAGCTCTCTATTGTTGGGTTGGTAATAGATCGCGTTTATCGTGAAATCCCGACGAAAAACATCTTCACTAAAGCTACCAAAGTTATTGTCTATTAGGGTCATGCCAGACTCGGAATGGGTTTCGTCATAATGGTCAGAATGAGGTGCCCTGAATGTAGTTACTTCGACAATTTCGCGACCAAATTTAACGTGTACGATCTTAAAACGCTTACCGACTATTCGGGAGTTTCGAAAGAGATCGCGTATTTCCTCCGGGTGCGCGTTAGTCGCGACATCGAAATCTTTCGGAAGACGACCTAGAAGCAAGTCTCGAACACAACCTCCAACAAGATAAGCCTGATATCCGCTCTCATTAAGACGAGCGACGACCTTAAGAGCATTGTTACTAATGTTTTCTTTCTGAATTGACTCTAGTGCCCGCTTCATCTGCTGGCAAACCAATAGCTACTTGTCATAAATGCTGGAAATTTACTCGGTGACCGGAGTTTAACAGTCCCCAAAAGAAAAATGGGAAAAGCGAACTTTTCCCACTTAGCGAGCCAGAATATTCTTCTTCTTCTGATTATTCTAATTATTTTTATATCGCCACCTTGGCGGCGTGATTGCAAGCCAAGTAGATGAACCTAATTAGCCTGCATGAACACTATCACAGATAATGAGTGCGATTAAAAATTTGATTATTATCAATAAGATAGAGTGGAACCTCTGGTAGCCGCGGAAAAAATACGTTACCGAAGTCTACACTAATGTAGCAAAAAGTAACAAAGATATACCAAATTTGACCGCAGCGTTCATAGATTCCTGCATGGATGAATCTCAGAGGATTTATTTAGCAGGGCCTTCTATATGGAAAAGCTTATTGTAAATAAGCCATTTATTTTCGCACTTAAGCAATGACAACGTATCAAGATATCTGTTGCCTATATAGTCATCGCGGATAAGCGCTACTGCTGTGTCGCCCGCTATATTTAGCCAAACAGTTTCTAAAAAGGGTTCTGCACCTGCAGCTTTTGCAGAGGGTTGGGAAGCGATAAAGCCCGCGAATTCTATGACTGTCATTTCTATTAGTCCGTCAGCAGTATAGCCTGTTATTTTAGCTTCTCTATGAAAAGCCGCGCGTGCTTTGTCTGGATCTGATTCAAACATGGAATCAAAGTAAACTTTTATCGTATTCTTAATATCTTGTGCGTCAGACATTTGTTCTCCTGCTTAAGATTAAGTTACTGAGTTTAGCCTAGTGCCCCGTCATCTGAACGAAGGCAAGGATCTCAGGAATGTTAGGATCTTGTATTCCTTAGAATCTTTTGCCTTTTTTTCTTGGAATACCTAGCCTTTGACGTCTTTGCCATAGCGCTTTTCTAGATATGCCGAGCCTCTCAGCAATCTCAGTTTCGGTCATTTTATCTTCATTCTTGAGAACAAAATTCTTGAAGTAATGCTCTAGTGATACGCTCGGTTCAATACTCTCATGCGATGGCATTTCTGCTTGGCTCACTTGCTCCAGTGCTAGCAGATCGGGTGATATAGTCTTTCGGTCGCAGAGAATTACCGCGCGCTGGATCGCATTTTCTAACTCTCTAACGTTACCTGGCCACCTGTAGTCCATCATGCAGGTTATAGCAGCTTCGCTGAATCTTAATTTTTTTTTACTATACCTCTTAGCCGTTGAAGCCAAAAAGTGCTTAGCTAGCAGGATAATATCGTCTGCTCTTTCTCTGAGTGGAGTTAGGCTAAACTTTACAACATTGAGACGAAAATAGAGGTCTTCCCTAAAGCTACCTTGCTCGGACATTGATTGCAGGTTTCGGTGAGTCGAAGCTATCAATCTGATGGATATCTTTCTGCTATCGGCAGATCCAATGGGACGCAATTCTCCATCTTGGATCACTCTCAATAATCTTGCCTGGGCATCCATAGATAACTCTCCTATCTCATCAAGAAACAAAGTGCTACCGTCGGCGGCTTCTACTAAACCCGTTGTTCTTCCTTCGGGTACAAACGAGGTGTTAGCTTCTTGACCAAAAAGCTCAGATTCTATGATTTCAGAGGGGATAGCCGCACAATTCAATGAAATCATTTTTCGATTGGCTCTGTCGCTCAATGCGTGAATTTTGCGTGCGACAAGTTCCTTCCCTGTGCCTGATTCTCCAGTAATAAGAACTGTCGTATCTGTCGGGCCTACCCGATTAAGTTGCTCGTTTAACGCTTGGACATTTTCGCAATCCCCTAGAATATCTAAAGGTAGTTGCACATTATGATGACTGGTTAAAGCCTCGATGATTGAAGCCAACTCATCTAGATCAAATGGTTTAGCGAGATAATCAGTTGCACCAAACTTCATAGCCTCTACTGCTGATCTGAGACTGGCCTGCGCCGATGTAACAATGACCGGTGTTCCGGTTGCAAGCTTAATAATTTCGATTAGTTGATCGTCGCAGACAATAGCAGCGACGGCTGACAAGTCATTTCTGACGGCTTCATCGATTGTTCCAGCTTCACAAACTTTATAGTTTTGATGCTCAAAATATGCTCTAAATGATGAGCGAATTAAGGCATCTGCATCGACAATCAGGAGAGTCTGGAGGAGCATTGTGGTCTCGTCAGCTACCCTATTTGCTTCACATAAGTTTACACACTTACTATTGTTAGTGCAGGTAGTCTTGAGGTGCTATTTTTCTTGTGCTGGCCGGTATAAGTTCGACCCGCCAAGCTTTGATTGCGCGGTCGATCAAATCACTTAGCTGATTCACATCTTTTTGAGGGTTCTGGCCAAGCACGGTCAACGCGTGCCTCAGCAATCTTAGAGGGTTGCTGATAACAAGAGGTTTTGAATTAGCCTGTTTGCTGAGCTTGTCTCCGTTTGCATCGACTATAACAGGCACGTGTAAGTATTCTGGTTGATATAACCCCAGTGTATTGTAGATAGCTAATTGCCTCGGTGTTGAACTTAATAGATCTCCGCCCCTGACGATCTTGTTGACACCCTGAAAATCATCATCAACCACAACCGCTAGTTGATAGGCGAATAGACCGTCCTTCCTTCTTATGATGAAGTCTCCAACCTTATCTTTCACCGACCATCTTTGCGGACCTAATAGTTGATCATTAAAATTGATTGTTCGGTCGTTTATTTTTAGCCTTATGGAATAGACTTCAAGATCTTTGAACTTTTTCGCGCGACAGGTCCCTTTATATACAGATGGCACTGCTTTTCGGGAGCATATGCAGGGATAGATGGCGCCCAGGTCGCGCAATCGGTTCAGAACTTTCTCATAGTTTTCCAGCCTTGAGCTCTGATAGAGGATGTCCTTATCCCAAGTAAGGCCAAGCGCCGAAAGTTGACTTATAATCTGAGCTGGAGCGTCTCGAGACTCTCTCTGCGGATCGAGATCCTCGATTCTTAATAGCCAGAGTCCCCCTGCTTTACGTGCATCTAGAAAGCTAGCTAGTGCCGTGATCAAAGATCCGAAGTGCAGGGGCCCTGTAGGTGATGGGGCGAACCGCCCAACATAGGTCATTGGTTAGCGATATCAGAGTATCAATTACCCGTGTAACTGCCGTTCCTTTATTTCTTCGAGCGTTTTGCAATCTATGCATTGAGTCGCTGTTGGACGTGCCTCAAGGCGTTTAACTCCGATCTCGATACCGCAAGACTCACAGTAGCCATAGTCATCCTGATCAATAAGTTCTAAAGTGCTGTCGATCTTTCTGATTAGCTTTCGTTCCCGATCGCGGGTCTTCAATTCAAGACTGAATTCTTCTTCTTGACTAGCCCGGTCGGCAGGGTCGGGGTAATTCGCTGCTTCGTCTTGCATGTGATTTACTGTGCGGTCAACCTCTTCCATTAGTTGATTTTTCCACTGCAGCAAAATTTGTCGGAAATGAATTTTCTGGTCTTCATTCATATACCCCTCGTCTCTTTCGCTGCGATAGGGTGTGAAAGTTGGCTCAGTCGATACAGTTCGAGGTCGGGGGGCCTTTGATGTAGTGCTCGTTTTGACAGTAAATTTCGTACCCTTCGTTCTTTTGGAGGCTGCAGTTTTTTTAGCCTCTTC
>MDSZ01165895.1_pt1 | contig 15929 bp, 19 predicted proteins | sample 811201 | NCBI WGS metagenome assembly MDSZ01 (sample SAMN05326647, study PRJNA326480) | marine metagenome | isolation source: seawater | place: Indian Ocean: North | collected 2010
GCCATAATTAGCATCAAATTCAAATTTTGGTATCTCTGGATATTTAGATAAACTCTCATTCGGGTTTGAATGAGTCACAGTTTCAAGAAAACTATCTTTCTTATCGTATAGGTCTATAAAAGGTTTACAAAGAGAAGGATCTAAAAAGTCATCTTGAACATAAATTAATTTTGTCATTTAGTAATAGTATTAGGTGGGCCAGCAAATCGAGGGTCTTTAGTGTTTTTCTCATCAGAGTCTACTTTATTAGGATCATAATTTGGATCTGGATAATCTTCCCAACCATCACCCTCATATTCAGTAATTAAAGGATTAATATCTTTTCTTTCACCATATACATGATAGAAACAATCAATTGGTTTATCGTCTGCTTCCTTTACAAGTATCCATTCATTAGTAAATGACACTACATTAAGATGAAAATGTCTATCTCCAATAGGTTGTAGTTGTACAGTAATACTTTCTTCATGTACTAAATCTTTCCAATAATATGGTAACATAATTTTATTAGAACCCTTTAGTCTTCCTCTATAATATACAGCAACTTCTGGGCCCTCAATACAAGCATAACGGAGTCTATGACCTTTACCTTTAGTAGGATGTTCTAAATCAAATGGTTTTGGAGAGGCATCTGCAGCAGCAAATCTTGAAGCAAGTCTTCCTTTATTACCACAATCTACTTTACCATCAAAATAAGCATCACCACGAACTCTCAGTACATCAATAGATGCACCACCTGATACATCTAATCCATGAGATGTTTTACCATCACCTTCAATGGTTACATTACCATCGGATTTGATTGATAAATCAGCTTTAGCTTTTGGCTGTGTATCAAGAGGAAGTTGAGAAGATGGATTAGAAGTTACATTTAAAAATGCTTCATATCCTGGAGAAGCACTTGTCTTACCAATATAGACAGGGCCATTCATTACTGCCGTGCCAGTTGGAGAAGTATCAGGTGGAACATAAGAAACATCATTTGTTCCAACAAGTAATTTATCTGTTTGAGTTCTTGAAATATTCATGATTCTGGTTCTTCCTCAGATGTAGAATTTGGATTAACAATTTCAGCAAGTTTAATTGCGGCTTTAATTTTTGACATAACACCATATAGATAATCAGAATAGGAAGAAGCTATCGCAAATCCATATGTTATTTCCATAAAACCATCTGAGATAATATTCATATTTTGACTGGCATTTAAAGCAAGTTTTTCAGCTTGAGCTCTAACATCAGGTGCTTTCATATTAATAAGTTTATTGGCTTCAAGAGTAAGGTTTCCTTCTTTACCACCTCCTTCAGCATACATTCTTATATTCTTTGCTTTTAAAATAATATCACCATCTTCACATTCTAATACAATATCACCTCGTTTTGCAAGAACGTACTTTCCTTTTATTGGTGGATCATCAGAACTATTACCTCTAACCTTTAAACCAGTTCCAAGAACTTCTAAAGATTGTCCTGGTGTATTTAAAACACATTTACCAGTTCCTGGCCCACCTTTATCTCCATCCTTACCAGTACCAGAATAGAATCCAAATCTTTGTCCTTCTTGTGTATTAACTTCATAATTGGTCATACCATGAATGGTAGCTTGACCACTTTGAGTAGCATGTCTATAACATGCATCTCTCATAAACGGTTTCCCGTCCTTTGGTTTTCCTCCATCGTCAGCAGGTGGTGTTCTATTCATGATTGTACACAGTCAATTACGGTAATTACAGCAGTTTGAGTTGTTTCAGCAAACTTCTTAGCATCCTCAACTCTCTCGAAGTTAAGAACAGGCAATAAACTTGCCCCAAGTCCAGTATCACTATTTATTTCAATTTCTGGTAATCCAGTAAATCCAGAACCACCATTAGAAACAGAAACTTTTACAATCATACCATCAACAATTGTAAGATCTACTTCTGCTCCTCCAGTTTGATCTTTACCCTGAGCAGTTGTTCCAGAAACAGTAGCAGTATCACCATCACTATAACCGAATCCAGTATTTTGTACAACTACATCACCAAGAGATGTAACATAAGAAGTTTCTCCATCATATGATCCATTCGGATCTGGTTTCATTTCTTTTGTAACTATTTCATTTAATGTATTACCATTGGAATCAACAGTAGGATTACCATCATCATCAAGAATAGGTAAAAGAATATCCTGTGTACTGGTTGACATATAATTATGTCCAGGATCAACTATAACAATATCAACAATACCCATCTCTAATCCATTCGGATCTGATTTATAAATCTTATCTGCATCACTATCACCACCAACAGTTATACTATACCCAGCAAGATTAACTGGTACACCATTAACCATTAATGGTAATCCCCCTTCACCACCAACAACTACTTGAACTCCTATTAAATCACCAGTATCAACAATTCCTATTGGATTACCATTAGAATCAACCATAACTAATTTACCAGTATCAGGATCGGTAATAATAGAAGCAGGATTACCAGTAGTAGGATCAAGACCAGGAAGTATATTTGGAATATTACCTAAAACAGGAGTTCCACCTGATCCACCAGCAAATACTGGTACACCATCAATAGCACCCACATTTACAACATCACCATCACTAGTAACAATTGGATCTCCATTAGAAGATACAACTGGAGTTCCACCTATTCCACCTGCAACTATTGGAATATTAGTTCCTTCAGCAGTAGGTATTGTTAAAGGAGTTCCACCTGACCCTCCTGCATATACTTCATTTCCATTAGCAACAGGACTTACAGGCCCCATAACAGGATAACCACCAGCACCAAAACCATTATCACAACTATCAACAAATGTCATTAATGGTGGATGTGTAAATCCAAAACCACCATTAAGTATTGTAGCACCAACAACTTGTCCAAGTGCATTAACTACAGCCTTAGCACTTGCACCAGTTCCATTACCACCCATAAAATCAATTTTTGGTGGACCACATTCAAGTACATCTGTTGAACAATCTGGTGCTCGAGGATTAGCAAATGGAGGACCAATAGAATTTATTTTGTCAATTATACCACCCATATCAATAACATTACCTTTTGATGTACCATGTCTTGCAGAAAAAACAGTTGGTTCAGGACACTTCATCTCATCACATTCTAAAGTTTGAACTATAACATCTGCAATCTCCAATCCTTTTTTAAATAAGTCACTTGGCATACCACCTTCACCACCTATTGCACCATTAGTAATATTACCAAGTGATCCAAACAAATTACCTAAACCACTATCAAGCATATTTCCAACCTGACCAAACATATCTCCTAAGAAATTTTCAATAGCACAATGAGGAACATCTAACATTGTGTCTACCATATTTTCCAGACTACCCATTAAGTAATCTAATAAAGCCTCTTGAACATTTTCAAAATGACAAAAAATAGCATCAACAATTTGTTTTGTTGCTTGTCCAGTCGGTGCTGCTAATGGTTTTGGTGTTACTTGTGCAAGAGTCTCTTTTAATTTATCTAAAGTATCTTTAACTGTATAGGCTCTGGTACGACGTATTATAGATGCTGTTGCATCATGTATTTTGGCTTGTGTCAATTTCATCTCTTCTTGCATATTGACAATACCACCAAACTGTGGATCTACAGTTTCATTCAATTCAGTAATTGATTGAAATGCTCTCATTCTATCTGTAAAATCTTTAATAGCATGAGATATTCTTGCCTGTTCATTACCATCACAAGGACTTCTATCCAATGTCATTAAGTCTGTATCAACACTTGCCTGTTGACTTGCGACTGTTTTTGATTGTGTAGTATTATCTGCAGATAAAACTCTGTAAGCAGGACTCTGAGGTATACTTCTTTTATTAATAACCTGTTTACCCATTTTTTGAACAACTTTGGGTGGAGTCCAAGGTACAAAATCAACTTGATTCTTGGAATTAAACATTCCAGTACTTACTTGATCTCCTTGAGTTTGTTGTTTAAATAAAGTTCCAAAGATAATAGGTTGTTGAGCATCTGTACAATCAGCAAAAAATCCAACAACAACTTCTCCACCCTGTAGTCTCATCGTTCCACCAAGACCACCAGTTGAACTCATATTAGCAGGCATCAAGACATGAGCTAGAGGAAGATCCTTATCTGGTAAATCCTCTGCATTATCATGATAACCAACAATACGTACTCTACATCTATGAGAATATATTGACGCTTCTTCGCCAGATGAACTATTCTCTGATTTATATGTTTCTAATGAATTATCCCATTCACCTTTTTTAGGATCGGTAACTTGACCGATCCACCATTGCATAGGTTCTTTACCAAGGAAATTAATCGAAGTCATTCGTCGTATACTCTACACTCAAAAGCATCTGGATGATTGTCACAATACACTTCTAAATGTTTATCCTCATGTCGTGTGTGCCAATCATTAATAGAAGCATCATTTTTATCAACAACATCATCCTTATGATATCCTTCATAATTTGCATGAGCAGTTTTCAGATCTTCTTCAGTATATTCCAACATACCATGATTAACATGTTCCTTATGATCCTTTGGATCTAAGTATACTTCATGATCTAAATCGTGTTTGATTTGAGACATAATTGAACCTTACCTCTAATAGTATTTAAGCAGTTTTAAGTAGTAAATACATTACGAATCAATGACAATTGTGATGATGATCCTTTAGTATTAATAGTATGTCTTAGTTTAGAAACTAAATATTCTCCATTAAAATCCTCTTCTTTTTTTGTACTAAAAGTTCTATTACCACTTTCATCTGATACAGGCATCTTAATTTTAACAATTTGGCCAGCTCTTAAATTTGGATCAAATGGAATTACAATTGTAAATGATTGAGCAAATAATAAATTAGACTTAGCATAAGACTTATTCTGCGTTTTGGCAAGTTCTTCTGGTTTCTGTACTTCTTCTGGTTTAGATCCTTTTTGCATAGCACCTTGATCCAATAACCTATACATCAACCTTGTTGGTTTATCCTGTAGATTATTGGGTAATACTGGTGGTTTTTTTAAAACATCTTTAATATTAAAATCAATTATTTCCTTCGTTCCTTTCTCAATATCAACATAGATTGTTTTAGTTGCATACATACCATGTCTTAAATTCATACCAATATCATTAGTTTGATTAAATTGAGTATTAAAAATACGAAAATCACCAGGTTGAGAACTTTCTGTTTTTTCAAAAGTTTTGAATGGTGATTGTTCTAATAATCCATCAATTGATTTAAACTCATACCCATCCAATGTTTCCCAGAAAAGAAAACCAAAACTCTTAGCATCTCTTTGTGTTTTAGGACATAACCACTGTATTGTATCAATAGGTCTTCTCAAATTACCACAAAAAGTATACTTATTACCAGCACTATCCTTATCCAACTTCTTTTTAGTTTGAATACCTTTAGTATCACTTACTAAAAGTTCTTCAACAATTTGATCAACCGATCCATCAAATCTTTTAGTTACTCTTGCAGTCTCATTAATAATATTTTCTACTGTTACAAATTCTAAATCAGATCTTTCACCATTTTTATTTGTAATTACATTTCTAACTCCATTAAGCATTAAACCATGTTTTTTAGTTATCTTAAACTTTCCCAAATCAGGTGTATCAATCACTAAACTAATATATTCTCCACCAGTAATACCTTGAGTACTAATAAAACCATCCACATCTATAAGATGTATCTTTAAAGATATTGAAGGACTTCTAATACTTTCAAAATAAGTAAGTTCTACTATTCCATTTAATAAAGAAGTCTTCTCCTTCAAACTTCCACCAGTAGGAAGAAGGTCACATTCAACAATTTTAGCGGCTACAGAATTTTCTGACATTAACTTAACTTAGAAGCAATTGATTTAATTTGATTAGCAACAGGTACAGGTATAGGAACAGTCGTGTTCTGATTAGAACCTACCTTCCGAGTAATAGTATTAGTTTTTATTACTCTTTGAAGTAATATTTGTTGTTCACCTCCCATATTAGTATTTAACTGTCCGATATTATTATTATTATTTTTTTGTGCTGAAACATTTTGATTTATATCAGCACTTAAAGCATCTAATTTAAACTCCTCCATCATGTCTGAATGTTGTTTTGCTTCAGGATTTGCTGCAAAATACTCCTCCTTATCTTTTTCTGTTAACATACCTATTGAACCACGCATTATGGATTTATCACCCATTGTTTTTGATTCTGATGTAGTCTTAATCATGTTATCAAAATCAAAATGAGTATCTGATGTTTCTGTTGTTTTTGGACCTGGGCCCATCATCTTTGTAAGTTCTACCCCCTGTGCATAACTCAATTTCTTTAAAGGCTTTAAACCCTGCAACTTTCTTTCTTCATTAACATACTTGAGCATATATGCTTCTTGTCGTTTTATCTCTTCTGGGTCAGTTACGACACCTCTAGTATGTCCTAACTGTTCGCTCATTTTTAAAGAACTATTAGAAACAATATTACCTTTTTCTTGAGGAACAAAAACCTCAGGCCCGCTTTCTCCTACAAGATATGGTTTATTTTTTGTTACTGGTCCACCAGTTTCTCTTGCTGTCAAAGAAGATAACTCATTCATTATATTAGTCTTTTTTGATTCTAATTCTATTTGTTTGTCACTAAGCTTCTTCATACTGGATAAAAAACCTTGATTCAGATTCATATTTCTCTGAGAAGAATGTTTAACACTGTCATACAGTTTATTAATATTCGTTAGTAACTGTTGTGATGTTATAGTCATTAGAAGTCAAATAAATTCATATTTGTATTAGCATTTCCTTCTACAAGATTAATAAAAGGAATACCACCATCTTCAGAAGATATTTCTCCATTATTAGCATTTGGTGCATCATTTAGATTATCATCATCAGTTATATCACCCTCTGGTGGCAAATTTATAGGAGGCAACTCTACAACATTTTTATTTTTCGAAGGAGGTTGACTAATCTGATCCACAAAATCTTTATTTCCCACAGTTGGAACAAATGGTTTTGATGCATCTGCTTGTGATCCCTTTAAAGCTTGTCCTGTAGTTTCCATCGCTTGTTCATATTCTATAGTACCTGCCTTAACAGTTTTTCCTCCAATGACAATTGTTGCATCTGGATATAATATTCCTCTTAGCCTTGCTTTCTCCTCCAAAGACTGTTCTTTATTTGTAGAGGTAGTTGTTTGAGATTTATCTGATTTACCCATTCCACCAAAGTTACTTTCTTCTCGTGGAGTAGACATATTCAAGAATTTACCAGTGTCAATCTTAGCCCCTTCACCTATGGTTTTACCTTCAGGCATATTAACCATATCTTTAGGATCACTGCTTATTGTTCCCAAGATACCAGAACTAGAACCTTCTGGTTTATCTTTCCTTGGTTTATCTTTACCACTAAACAAATTGGAAAACCAACCTTTTTTCTTTTTGTCACCAGAAATAGTAGTTTTACCTTCAAATGTTGAATACCCTTTCGTTCTAAGATTACCTTTTTTATCTGTATAGATGGCTTCTTCTGGAGTTCCTTTCAATATCATTATCTGTTTCTTTACTTCATTATGTTCTGGTGAACCATAACCATAGATATCCATTGCATTATTTGCTGCTTTCTCTAACTCTATTCTCTTTGATAATTTATCCGCATCTTCTTGACTCATATTACCAGATACCACTTGACCTTTTTGCAAAGTAGCACTCTCACTGGTACTAATACTTTTACTTTCTATACCAGATGGTTTTCCTTTATCATCTACTTTTCCACTCCCATCTCTCGTCACATCTCTAGCAATTAGTCCAGCGTCTATACCAAAAGAGAGACCAGTTCCCCATCCTGGAACAGTAGATGCTGCCCCAGATGCGAATTCAAGACCTGCACCTGTTACATCACCTTGCATCAATCTATGAGCAGCAAAACCAGTACCCATCAATAATCCAATACCAGGAATTTTTTTAAGTAAACCTTTACCCAATCCTTTACCTACACCTACTTTAGCACCAGTACTTAACCCCTTTTTCAGTAACTGTTCACCACCTTCTGTCGCTATTTTTTTACCTCCTCCACCAAATAATCCTTTAAACAAACCTTTCTTAGCACCAGTTTCTAATAATTGTTCACCACCTTCTTTTGCTATTTCTTTACCTCCTCCACCAAACAATCCCTTAGCACCAGTCTTAACACCAGTTTCTAAACCTTCTGTCGCTATTTTTTTACCTGCACCTTTACCCGTTATAGTTTGAACAGAACTCTTAAAACCACCACTAATCTTTGCTCCTAAATTTTTTACCTGTTTAACACCAGGTACTTTATTAAGAGTCTTTCCTACTTGACCTATTATCTTTTGTGTCATTTGAGGAGCTATCAGCAATCCACCACCAAGTAATGCAAGTGGGGCTGTTATTGCAGTTCCAATAGCACCCATCAAATTACCTATAAAATTACCTTTGTCTTCAGGTGATTTTCCTTTTGTAGTTGTAGAACCAGGAATCAACTTATCCTCTGGATTAACACCACCACCTTCTTTTCTTGCTTTTTGTAAAGCATCTTGTTGTGCAAATACAGATTGTTCTGCAGCTTCTACTTCCCTTTTCTTTTGTTCTCGTAAACCAATTAATGTGGTAGATACTGAATCTACATCACCATGCAATATATCTACTGAATTCTCTAAAGCTTTGAGTCCACTTTCTAACTGGAAAATAGTATTCTGTACATATTCATTTTTAATATTAATACTCGTCTTACCAAAATCTATTGATAATGTACTAATTAAATTATTTAAATTAAGTCTATTCTCATTCGCAACAGAAACACCCTGATTTGCCAAACCCAATGCTTCTTGAGATAGAGGATCAGTAAAAGATTCCTGTCCTCCTCCACCAAAAAAGGATTCTAAATTTATCTTATTGGGAGTTTCTTCACCCATACTTCTGTACGCCTTCTCTTTGTTGTTGTTTCAGATTCTCATGTTCAATGTAATCCTTAAGAAGGGCAAGATAGATTTCTCTTTCCCAAGGAATCATATTTTCAATCTCTGTCAAGCTATATTTATGGTATTGCATGAGAGCGAAATTAATCTTATAATAAGACTCCAAATCCTCCCTTGCAATACTTAGGCGAAAAAATCAGCAAGACCCTCCAAAACGATCTCATTTTCAACATCAGTCTCAGGATTTTTCACTGTGAAAGTATGAGAAAGTTTTGGCATTGTACCAAAGAACTGTTCAACCTTTTTATACTGTTTTGAACTCAATTGTTCTACAAATTCAAGTCTTTCTTTTGGAGAATAATCTTTAGAATCCCAAGATTCTTCCTCAGTAAAAATAGTATCCATACAATCTGCAATCACTTTAAATGTTTTATCCACAATCTTTTCTGGTTTTTCATTAACATTAAAATTATTTTCAATAAACTGTTCTAAAGATGGATACTTCATTCTCAAAGTCATTTTATCATCTAAAACAATATCCTTTGTATGACCTTCTGGAGTTTGTACTTTAATTTCATCCACATAAATTCTGACAGGAACTTGAGTTTCACCATCATCAGGACAAGTTACTGTAAGATCAATAGCTTCTCCAATTGACTTAGCACGAATATTCAAAAACAAATGTTCAATATCAAAAGTTGGTAATTCATCAACTTTAACACCTCTTGTTAAAATGCATTTTTTAAGTACATCTTTAACTGCGGTTGTAATTTCTTTTTGACTTTGAGATTCTAATGCAAGAATTAATATTTTTTCTTCTTTTACAAGGAAAGGTCTATATTTTATTGTCTTCCCATTTGAATGAAGTTTCAACTCATAAGTAGGAGTCGTAATTGTTGGTAATGGCATAATAATTTAATCAGTAATTTATTTAGAATAGAACAGTATCAACCCCAGAATGTATCAACTGCAAGACCACCTAAAGGACCAGCATAAGCAGTAGCAGCGACTTTAGCAAGTTCTTTACTACGTCCACCACGTCTTCCTCCTCTTCTATTTGGATTAGTAAGGACATTTTTATTTCCTTGTCCTTTTAAAATCCTATTAGAAAAATCATCTGGAGTTGATTCTACCGCATAATGTCTTCCAACAGCATTGTAATCTGCAAAATACCTATCATATGCAAGTGTTAAATTACATCTTAACACATTAGATTCACCATAGGCAACTTTCATTGATTGTAAATTTGTAGGCCAAACATTTACAAACTCATAAGCCATCATACCTTTATAATCTTTAGATTCCGATCCCTTATTAAACGTATCTCTTTCATACTTGGTTATATGAAGAATCTCTTTATAAGTATCTGGGTATCTAAATCTACCATATGCATTTTTATTTCTATTAGCAGTTGTCATAGGATTAATATATAACATCCAACTCTCAAGTACTTGAATAACTACATGATCTGCATCAACATAAAAACCTAAATTAAGATCTGGAAAATTTCTCTGTATTGGAAAACTTTCTTCTATACCCTGACGATTACTTGTAACCGTTGTAGTTTCATAAGATGTACCTGGTATTTCAGCTTCAGCACATAAAAGACTTAACTTTCTTTGCCAATCTAATCCGTTAACTCTCGCAGAACCAGATGGTATTGTATTACCCAACCATTTATCATAATTACCAAAAGAAAAACTTACTTGGTAAAAGGTATCAATAGAAGGTTTAGCTATACTAGACTTTACCCTATCTACAGGTTCTTGAAATATTTGTCCTCTTGTCGGAAATCCCACAATAAATAAACTTAGACTGTTATACTATATATGAGCTATAAGGGAACATATAAGCCCGTCAACCCCAAAAAGTATAAAGGTGATCGATATAATATTATTTATCGCTCTTTATGGGAAAAAAAGTTCATGAATTACTGTGATTTAAGTAAAAATATCATAGAATGGTCTTCAGAAGAGTTTTTTATACCATATAAAGATCCAACAACAAGGTCTGTGAGAAGATATTTCCCTGATTTCTTTATTAAATATAAAGATAATACTGGTAAAGTTCGTAGATCTGTCATTGAAATTAAACCAATGAGAGAAACAAAAGAACCTAAAATTACAAAAAACAAATCAAGAAAAACTATTCTAACAGAAACTGTGAATTATTATAGAAATCAAGCAAAGTGGAAAGCAGCAAGAGAATTCTGTAATGATAGAAAATTAGAGTTTAAAATTATGACAGAGAAGGAATTGGGAATATGATTCTTGAAAACATTGTCGAAAAAATGGGTAGTGTAGATAGGAGTGGTGATTGGTTTCGTACTGAATTACTGGAAGAACTTGGTACTCAATCTATAGACGATGATTTTATGGATACTGGTGGTTTTACACCAGGTTCACTTTACTTCTTTGCATACAAAGCAACTACAAAAAAATTACCCTTTTATGACATGTATCCCCTTTCATATGTCATTGAAATGTATAAAGATGGGTTCTTAGGATGCAATCTTCACTATGTTACATTTCAATATAGAGATGAAATTGCAAAAAGTCTTCTAAATAATTCAGCACAAGGAGCCGTAGCAGTTCCTCGTAGAACCCTGCATAAATATCTTTATTCGGGTGTAACGGGTTTACCTCACAAAATCCCAGATGCTGAATGGAGTGATGTTGCTCAGTTACCCACTGAGAAATTTGTTGATATGCGTGGTATTAAAGTATCAAACAATAGGGTTTATAACACAAATTAATGAAAAGTAAAAAATACTCTATAGGAAGTGATGAAGTCTCCTTTGAATTTGACGGGGGGAACTTAGTTGGTATAGTAAAAAATGGTTCTCCTGTAGATCCAAACAGTGATGATTTTGCATCATTTAAAGATTCTGATGAATCATTAGAAGCATTTAATATTGGTGTCTACGGAAAACCAAATGTTGTCGATTCAGTTGACACAGCAAATATAGAAGTCCTTAATGATAATTACACAAAAGCATCTAAGAAAAAAGCAAATGCAGAAGCAGCTGCAGCTGCAATAGGAGCTTCAAACCAACCAGTAGCACCAAATGCAGGAAGAGAATCTAATCCAAGATTTCTTCAAGCAGCAAAAAGACCTCAATATGCAACATTCCCTCCACAACAGTTGACATATCCAGTTGATATGGATAAAGATCAAGATTATATGTCAATTAAAATACATGAATATAAAAGAAGAGAGGTTGATCAAAGTTATTCATCTTCGGAAAAAGCAGTAGATCCAAAAGGTGCATTTAAAAATGAAATCTGTTTACCAATGCCAGTGGTAAAAGATTCAAATGCAGCTCAATGGGGAGAAAGTACAATTAGTGCAACTTCAATAGGATTGATGAGAAGAACTGCTAGTTTGGGAGCGAAAGGATTCCTTGGTTTGGGTGGTGGTGCTGGTGGTGAAGTATCAGATAGAGATTTAGGTGGTGGTGATGGTGGTTCTGGTTGGGGCTGGGGTGCTGTTAAAAGAGATCAAATATTGAATATGGCAACAAAATTAGGTGGTATGACTGTTAGTGAATTTATGGCCAGATCTAGAGGACAAATAGAAAATCCAAATGCAGAACTATTATTTAAAGGTCCAACTATCAGAGACTTTGGATTTTCCTTTAGTATGGTAGCAAGAAGTGCAAGAGAAGGTGAAGAAATTAGAAAAATTATTAGACAATTAAAAATAGCTGCAGCTCCAGCACGTAATAATTCCTCCTTACTTACAACTCCAGATATATTCTGGTTAAGATATATGAGAGGAAATAAAGAATTAGAAACAGTCAATAGAATGACTGATATGGCTTTATCATCTATAAACGTTAATTATTCTCCAGGTGGTTTTTGGAATTCTTATGAAGATTCTCAACCCATAGCAGTAGACATGCAACTATCATTTACGGAATTAAGACCAATATATAGAGAAGATCAAGAAAATACATCATTTGCATCAGATAGTGTAGGTTACTAAAATGGTATACAAAAGAAACTCTAATTCCTATTTCAGACAACTACCAGATTTGGATTATCCATCTCTGTCAAATGATCGTACATCTTCATATGATTATATAAAAGTCAAAAATATCTTCAAAAGAGCAGTAATGCGTGATGATGTTTTTGATTCTTACGTAGCCTTTGAAAAATATTCAATTCAAGGTGATGAAAGACCTGACAACGTTGCTAAAAAATTCTATAATGATCCAAATTTAGATTGGATAATATTAATTACAAATAATATTATTAGTGTTAGAGAACAATGGCCTATGTCACAAAATGATCTCTACACATATTTGGAAGAAAAATATACAGATCAACAAATGAGTTATATACATCATTATGAAACTCAATTAGTTGTTGATAGTGAAGATAAATTAATTCAACCAGCTGGTTATTGGGTTGACTCTGATTACACAGTATCCTTTGTTGATAAAGGTACATTAAAAACAATCAGTAATCTTAAGTCAGTATCTTATATACAACATGAAATTAATTTAAATGAAAAGAAAAGACAAATAGATCTCCTAAAAGAAGACTATCTACAAATGTTTATAAGTGATAATAGTGAAATAATGGAATATAAAGAATCTCAACAATATATTAACGACAAATTAAAGAAAACAGAAAATCCAAGATTTATAAGTCCATAGTAAAATTCCTACGATGTTCCCAAGTTTGACCACTTGTGGAACCTTTGCATGGATTAATACATTTTGGACTTTCCATAGTATTACAAAGTAGTCCTGCTAAATCATGTGGGCATCCTATTTTTCCTGATGACCAATACAATTGACCGTCAAGCCAATGTGATTGACAAAGCGAACATACCTTGTACATTAATATAAATTTTCTTCCTGTTCTGTTAATAGTGTAACATCTGAAGTAGGATAGGCAACACAAGTAAGAACAAATCCATCTTCTAATTGATCCTCATCCAAAAATGACTGTTCTTCTTGATCTACTGTGCCTTTTACAATTTTCATAGCACATGAAGAACATGCACCTGCACGACATGAAGATGGATGATCTAAATCTGCTTCCTCTAATGCTTCTAAAATGTATTGATCATCATTACATTCAAAAGTCTCAGTTGACCCATCTGGTGTCTGTAAAGTAATTGTTGCCATTAGAAATGATACAAACCTGTGTTATTTAGTGACTTCACCTATTACCCAAGAGTTAAATCCATGACCATTTATTCTTAATTCAACATCAACTACTGCATCTTCAGGAACTACTAAACAATATCCAATACCAAGATTAAACACTCTCTTCATTTCTTCTGGAGGAATCTCACCAGCAAGTTGAATCTTACTAAAGAGTTTTGATAATGGCCAAGAATCATAATCAATATGTGCATTCAATCCATCAGGAATACATCTTGAAATATTTCCTGGTATACCGCCACCAGTGATATGTGACATACCAAGAATAGGAAACTCTTCTAATAAATCCATAACCAATGGTGCATAGATGGTTGTTGGTGTAATTAATTCTGGTGTCTCTTTATAGAAAATCTTATGTCTCCATAACATATCATTAATCAAAGTATAACCATTACTATGCAACCCACTACTTTCTATACCAATAATTTTATCACCTGATTGAATTAATTTACCATCTATTATTTCACTTTCTTCTACAATACCCGTACAAAAACCTGCAAGATCATAATCATTCTGTCTAAAATGTTCAGCAGTCTCTCCACCTATAAGTTCTAAACCTGCTATCTCACACCCTTTAAGAATACCAACCATAATATCAGCAACATTCTCATCTATCTTTTTAGTAGAGACATAATCCAAAAAGTATAATGGTTTAGCACCAGATGTAATCACATCGTTAACACACATGGCAACAAGATCTATACCAATAGTAGTATAATCTCCAGCAATCTGACAAATATTCATTTTAGTTCCGACACCATCAGCACCAGATACTAAAACAGGTTTCTCATACCCATCAGGTACTTTAAACAAACCACCAAATCCACCAATGCCAGGTGCTTTTTCTCTGAGTCTTTCTACAAATTTGTTTCCAGACTCAATATCAACACCTGCATCCTTATAATTCATAATACTTTTTTTCCACCATACTTTAAATATAACCTTTTTACTTGTTCTTTGTCAAGTCCAGCAAGATTTATAGAATTATGCAATGCTTGTCTAATACATTGTCTATCAGAGATGGGTGCTCGTTTTGCCCATCCATGTTCATCAATAATTGTCTTTGCACCAGCAAATCCAATATTTACATCATTTATTTTATTGGACATGTATTACACCCTTCATACCAGCACCAGCATGAGGATCACACTGGAAATAATAATCACCTGCCTTATCAAAAACAACATCAAAAGTTTCACCAGAAGTAAATGCTAGATCACTATGAGACATTTCTTGATAGGGTTCATCAAACATCACATTATGTGGTGGTAACTCGTTGTTAACAAAGGTGACACTTTCACCAACAGCAACCGTTAGTTCACAAGGTTCAAAGACTAACATGCCTCCTGAACCCATTTGAATCTCTGCTGCATATGCTTTAAAACTAAGAGCAAAGAAAGATAAAAATATAATTACCCATGCAAAGAATCGATTCATCCACAGGTTAAGATTTTTCTTTTTTAATGTAGTCATAATATTATCTCATAATAGAACTGAAGAGTGATCCCTCTTCTAATATGCAGTCTATACTATTTGGATGTGAATTTAAATAGGGTACATCTTCTACTGCTTGATTTCTAGCAGAAAAGGCATCATCAGCATATTCACAAATGCTCTGATGATGCCTTGTATGGTCCATATAGGACACAGTATAATGAGACACGATTTAAAGCCGTGGGCTCGCATAAATTGTACAAATATTTATTTTAGTTATAGGTAATATTAACTATTTTTATCAGTAAACCTTAACCTCCATCAATATCACAACCAATCATTGATCCACCAACAACTCCTAATGGAATTGCCCACCAACGACCATCACCTCTTGACATTGCAGCACCAGC
>MDSZ01094216.1_pt1 | contig 15927 bp, 14 predicted proteins | sample 811201 | NCBI WGS metagenome assembly MDSZ01 (sample SAMN05326647, study PRJNA326480) | marine metagenome | isolation source: seawater | place: Indian Ocean: North | collected 2010
CAAGTAAAAGAATAAAAATTAATGTAAATATTTTAAAGCTATAATTTTTTAAAAATAAATATTTTTTTTTTTTACTCACAAAATTTATACTCAAAGAAATTAAGGCTAAGATGAAAATATATGGTATAATTATTTTTGATATATATTTAAAATGGACTGAGAGCCATGCATTTAACCAATTAAAATTTTCAATAAAATATTTTTGACTCAAGTTTAATTTTGTTCTATCGGGCCATCCTTTTGCCCAAGCTTCACCAGATATACTTTGTTTGATTAATTCTGGTTTATCAAACCAAATAAAATTATTATAACAACTAATTTCGAGAGGATAAATTAAACACCCCGAGGTAAGTAAATTTTTTATAAGCCATACTAAAATTAAAAAAACTGGAAAAGAAAAAAAAATTTTTATTTTTTTTTCATTACATTTTAAAAAAACCAAAAAAGGTATTAAAAATGCCAATATAAGCGTTACTTTATTTAAGAAAATAAATGATGAAATTATTAATGTTTTTTGAAGATCTACGTAATCAAAATTCGACTTCAAGAAAGTTGATATTAAATAAAAAAATAATAAATGAGCAATAGCATCATTACCAAAACTACTATATCTGTTAATTTTAAATGAAATATAGATTAATACAGACAAACAGAATAAAACATTAATATTTAGACTTTTATCCGACTTTAAAAATTCTTTAATTTCCTGATAAAAATATAATAAAATAAAAACAGCTAGACTCGCCAAAGGAATTAAAATTCCCTCAACACCATTAATAAAATTGTAATTAATTGCTGAAAGATATTGAATTATAGAAATATGACCAAACCTAAAGTGTAAGTTATTTAAACCCACTATTAATTTATTTTCATTTAAGATCTGGACAAAAGGTAAATGATATAAACCTGCATCAGGAGTATTAATTTTACTAAATATTAATAGTAAAAATGTAAATATTGACGAAAAAAAAATAAATTTCAGATCTTTTTTGGTAATAAACTTATAACTATGAATGAATAATATTGGAATTAATAGAAATATTGAATTAATTAAATTATTCAGAGGAAAAAAAAAATTTATAATTATTGCTATAAATGAAACTAAAATAGTTCCATATATTGCCATTTCAGTTAAATGAAATGAATAAGATTTTTTAAAAAGAAAATTAATTAGTACTTTTCCAAATGTTAAATATATGAAATTCGTAAAAAATATTTTTAAAAGAATAAACATAAGTTTTATTTTAATTCTTTAGGGACTACTAAAAAATTATTATCTACTACAGTTTCGAAACGGTAGTTTAACTCTTTAAAAAAATTCACGAAATCTTCAAACTTGTACTTCATTTCTTTTTCAAAAATTTTTTCATATTCAAATATTATTGGCATTCTATTTTTTTTTATCGTATTTATTGATCCATTTAACACCTTCAAGTCCCATCCTTGGACATCGATTTTCATTAGTGAAATCTTTTTATCAAATGAGAAATCGTCAATTTTTTTAAACTCTATTTTTTGCGAAAAATTATTTGAATTATTATTAATTTCTATATTTAGTGCACCATATGTTCCAGATTTACTTAGGTCAGGTTCAGCTAAATATTTTGTGTCATTTTTATCTGACAAAGCACAATTATAAGTTATTATATTTTTTGCATTTAATTCAGCATTTTTTTTTAAAATTTTATAAATAAATTTTGAAGCCTCAAAAGAGTGAACAATACATTGTGGCTGAATTTTAGAAAACAAAATACTCATTTGTCCATAGTTAGCCCCCGCATCAATTATAACACTGTTTGGTTCTATAAATTTTTTTCCTAAATCAAAAATTTTTTTATCAAATATTCGATTTTTAATAATTTCTTTCCGGATCACATCTTGGTATGCATATTTTGGCAAATAGTATGTTCCCGTAGATGTTATAAATTTTTTTAGTTTATTAGTATGTATACTTTTTCTTTCATCTCTTAAAATGATGATAAAACCTATTTTTTTTGAAATCTGAATATAAATTTTTTTTAAGAGGGTTAAAAAATTAGACATATAAAATTGTAATAATATATTAAGATTTGTAAAAGGTTAAAATTTTAACTTATTATTAATGATCTTATCTATCATAATTCCTGTATTTAATGAAAAAAAAACAATACTCACACTATTAAATAAAATTAAGGGTATAAATAATATAAAAAAAGAAATTATTATCATTGATGATTTTTCAAGCGATGGCACTAAAGATATTTTAAAAAATTTAGACAATGTAAGTTATAAAGTTTTGTTTCATGACGAAAATAAAGGGAAAGGTGGAGCAATAAAGACAGGGAAAAAGTATGTAACAGGTGACGTAGTCATAATTCAAGATGCTGATCTTGAATATGATCCCAAAGACTACGAAAAAATAATTGAGCCGATTATCAATCGAAAATTTAAAGTTGTGTATGGATCAAGAGTCCTAGGAAAAAATAGATATTCTCTGAAAAACTTTTCATCTATATACAGGATTTTTTTTAACCACATGCTTACTTTATTTTCAAATATTTTTAATTTTCAAAATTTAACTGATGCACATACATGTTACAAAGCTTTTGATGGAGAACTTTTTAGATCTATAAATTTAATTGAAGATGATTTTAGTTTTTGTCCAGAAATAACAACAAAAATTGGGAATTTGAAAATTAAAATAAAAGAAGTTCCAATTGCATATTACGGTAGATCGTATAAAGAAGGAAAAAAAATTAAATTGATTGACGGTGTAAAAGCTTTAATTGCAATTATTAAATATAAATTTTTTCACAATGAGTAAAGATATTAAAATTAGCTCTAATAGAAGTTTTGGAATTGTATTTTTTGTAGTTTTTTTATTAATTGGCTTATATCCTTTATTGAAAGGGGACAACATTAGAATATGGTCTCTAATATTGGCGATTATTTTTATCGTTTTAGGTCTTGTTAACTCCAAATTATTATCTCCCATAAATTTGTTGTGGTTTAAATTTGGAATTCTGTTAGGTCGATTTATATCACCAATAGTTATGGGAATAATTTTTTTTTTAGTCGTCACACCTACAGCTTTTATATTAAGATTATTTGGTAAAGATGTTTTAAATTTAAAAAAAAATAATGAACCAACTTATTGGATTGAAAACAAAGATAAATCTAGTAGAATGAAAAATCAATTTTGAAATGCACTTTATAAAAGAATTTTGGGAGTTCTTAAGGGTCAGAAAAAAATATTGGTTATTGCCCATTATAATTGTTTTAGTAATATTTGGTGGTTTAATTGTATTAAGCCAAGGATCAGCTGTAGCACCTTTTATATATACAATATTTTAAGTGAAAATTATATTAGGCATATCCGCATTTTATCACGATAGTGCTGCATGTTTGCTTATAGATGGTAAAATTGTTTCAGCAGCCCAAGAAGAAAGATTTACAAGAATTAAGCATGATAAAAGTTATCCCCTTAATGCAATAAATTTTGTACTTAGTTTTGCCAAAATTAAATTATCAGATGTAAATCAAATAGTTTTTTTTGAAAAACCCTTTCTTAAATTTGAAAGATTGCTAGAAACATATGTAGCTTTCGCTCCAAATGGTTTTAAGTCATTTTGTAAATCTATGCCAATTTGGTTAAGAGAAAAGCTTTTTCAAAAAAATTTATTATTTAATAAATTAAAGCAGCATGATGAAAAATTTAATGATTATGAAAAAATATTTTTTTCAAATCATCATTTAAGTCATGCAGCAAGTGCTTTTTATCCATCTCCGTTTGAAGAAGCTGTCATTTTGACAGCTGATGGTGTTGGCGAGTGGGCAACAACTACTGTTGCAATTGGTAAAAGAAATAAATTAGAAATTAAAAAAGAAATTCACTTTCCACACTCTTTAGGCCTTCTATATTCAGCTTTTACATATTATATAGGTTTCAAAGTAAATAGTGGTGAATATAAACTTATGGGTCTAGCCCCGTACGGGAAACCTATTTATAGATCAAAAATTTTAGAAAATTTGATTGATATTAAAGATGATGGAAGTTTCAGATTAAATCAATCATTTTTTAATTATGCTACAGGTTTAACAATGACAAATAAAAAATTTGAAAAATTATTTGGACAAAAAGCAAGAGTACCAAACAAAGAGGAATTAACCCAGTTTCATATGGACGTAGCGTCATCGATTCAATTAGTGACAGAAGAAATAATGTTAAAAATTACAAAAGCAATCAGAGATGAATTTGATATAGAGAATTTATGTTTGGCAGGTGGAGTAGCATTAAACTGTGTTGCAAATGGAAAAATTTTATCAGAAAAGATATTCAAAAAAATTTGGATACAGCCAGCCGCAGGAGATGCAGGAGGATCTTTAGGGGCAGCTTTAGCTTTATGGTATGATGATCCAGTTAACATAAGACAGGTCAACAAAAAAGATGACATGCAAGGATCATATCTAGGACCAAAGTACGATCAAGAAATTATTGAGAAAGAACTTAAAACATTAGGTGCAAATTACAAAATATTAAGCGACGAACAAATAATCGAGAAAACTGCAGTAAATTTAGCAGATGAAAAAGCTGTTGGTTGGTTTCAAGGTAGAATGGAATTTGGTCCCCGTGCATTAGGTGGCAGATCAATTTTAGCAAACCCAAAATCGCCAAATACACAAAAAAATTTAAATTTAAAAGTAAAGTATAGAGAGAGCTTCAGACCATTTGCTCCATCTGTGCTAAATCATGATGTTAGTGAGTGGTTTGAATTGGATGAAGAAAGTCCTTATATGCTATTAGTAGCGAAAGTAAAACAAGACAAAATAATTAAAATGAACAAAGAACAACAAAAACTTTTTGGTATAGAAAAGCTAAATGTGTCTCGATCAGAAATTCCTGCAGTTACACATGTAGATTATTCTGCAAGGATACAAACTGTTTCCAAGGAGACTAACCTTAAATATTTTAATTTAATTTCTAAGTTTAAAGAAAAAACAGGCTGCCCAATACTCGTAAACACATCGTTTAATGTTAGGGGAGAACCGATAGTTAATTCCCCAAGAGATGCTTTCAATTGTTTTATGGGGACCGAGTTAGATTTCCTAGTGATTGGAAATTGCTATCTTGATAAAAAAGAACAGGATAAATCTTTGACTAAAAATTATTCGAATAAATTTGAGCTTGATTAGTACAATTATTCATTTTTCCATAAAAAATGATTTTCATATTCAAAGATGATTTTTTTTGTTGGAATTTTAGAAAAATAATCTTTAAAATATTTTGAACATGAGTCTATTTTAAATAAATAATAAAATTCTTTACTAAAATTTTTTTTTAAATATTCTACAGATTTATCATCACAAGGTAAGTGTAATGAATTCTCAAAACTAGGAAGAAATAAAAAATCGCGACTATACATGATAATTTTTATATTTTTGTCACTTTTATTTTCAAAATATTTATACAATAAAAGATTTATATTAGGATAACTTGTCCGCTTAACTTGTTTTTCGTATTGCTTAATTAATAAAGTATCAGCATTTCTTTTTTCAATAATTATAAATATTGAGACACAAACAAATACAATTAATAAAAGATTATTTAAAAGACCATAATCACTAAATTTAGTTTTAAAAATTTTATTTAAATATTTTTTAATAACAGTTATTAGTAGGAGAGTAGAACAAGATAAAATGTAAGATATTATGGGTAGCATAAAAGCAAAATTTCTGGCGTCATTAGCAAAAACATTTGACCATATTAAAAAGTAGGGCAAAATTAAAAAGGTCAAAACCTTTGAGTAATAATTTTTGAAATATCCAAAAACAATCATAATAAAAATTAATGGATAGAGTTTTCCAAAAGCAAGCTTAAGACCATATATAAAGTTTAGAAATAAAGATCGAAAAATTTCCTCATACCCTCTATTAACAAATTCGTTAGTATTACTAAAAAATGACAGATTTAGTGCTTGAAAACTCTCATGGTTTGATTGAAATAAATACAATTTATAGATGTACCATGGGAAAAGTATTATAACTGCTAAAGTTAAGTAAATTAATACAATCTTAAAATAATTTTTTGAGTCAAAATTTATAAAATAAAATATTATTGGAAATAAAACGGTCAAATACAGAGAAGTTTGTTTTAATAAACCAGGTATTATTGCAATTAAGCAAAGTAAAATTATTTCGCTATTTTGAAATTTATACAAATAGCTTAACATCAAAATATATCCAAGGGAAACAGTCGCAAACACAAGAAGTGGATCAACAAAACCCAAATATAAAGTGTGACGAAATTGATTTAGAGTTAATACAGCAATAAAAAAAAGTGTTATTTTTATTTCTTTATTATATTTGGGGAATAATACTAAAATTCTAATCATAATTACCCATATCATGATCGGATATATTAAAGATATTGTTCTTGAAAAAAATTCAATCTCTAAGCTTCCAATTAAAACGTAAGTTATTGACATTAAAATTGGATATGCCTGAGGATAATCCATAGTATTATTTGGTATTATATTTTGGGCAAAAGACTTTGCCCACAAATCCCACATAACTAAAGGATCGCCTTGGTGGGTGATTTCACCAATATTTGATAAACCAATAAAAAAATATACTAAAAATATTAAAATGAGGAATATATCTATGAAATAGTATTTGTAATTTATTTTAATATTAAATTGAAATTTATTAATTTTTTTTATCATATTTTTATAAATGGCAAAAATAACTACCAACTCAAAAAAAATTATTAAAAGAACAAAAAAAAAGTTATAAGAATTTAAAAGAATTAATAAAAATACCGCAATGTAGTTAATTATAATACTTAGAGGAAAAGCTAAAATTATCTTGTCATATATATTAATTCTTTTTAAAAACGAAGTTGCTACAAAACCAGGTAAAAACCATGCTTGAATTAATGATAAAAGACCCAAGAAAAACATTATCTAAAAAACTTAAATTTAATAATACTGATAATACAGCTTATTCCATCTAAAATAGTAATCTTTTTACCCTCTTCTTTAGATCTAGGTTTATAATTTACAGGAATTTCTAATATGTAATTTGGTGTTCTAGAAATTTTTGCTATTATTTCCATCTCAAGATTTACTCCATTGGAATTTAAATTTAAATTTCTCAAAGTTTGTTTTCTAAAAGCTTTGAAAGTTGTTAAAGGATCTGAGATATATCTATTAAAAAATAACAAGGAAAAAATACTTAGTATCATTCCTCCATATTTACTAATTACATAATTAAAATAATTTTTTTTATAAATTTTAGATATTTGTTCTGATAGATTTGTACATTTTATTGCTCTACTACCAAATGTAATATCAGTATGTTTTGAAAGTATAGGTTCAATTATTTTTTGAATTTCATCAACTTGGTATTCATTATCAGATGGAAAAATTACTACAATATCACCTTTTGATTTATTGATTCCATATCTAATAGAATGACCTCTGCCTAAATTTTTTATTTTAAAATATCTAATTTCATTTACTTTTTTTAAAATTTTATCTGAATTATCTGTAGAGTTAGCATCAACAACTATAATTTCTTTTGATAAACTTACTCCTTTATAAATAATATTCAATTTTTTTAGGTTGGTACAAATCTTTTTAATTGTTTTTCTCTCATTAAGGCAAGGAACAACAATTGAAATATTTGAATAATCGTTTAAATCAATAATTTTTTTTTTACTGTAGACCGAAATAATCTCTTTAAGTAAAATTATAGGATTGTGTTTGCCTTTTTCTTCTTCCCAGTCAATATATTTGACATTCTTTTTTGGTAATGATTTTAATTCTAAATAGTTATTTAGAAATTTATTATTAATATTATCTTTATCAATTTTATTCACAAAATAATAATCAATAAGTTTTAGTTTATTAATATTGTATTTGTCTTTTAAGTTTAGATAAAAAAAAGTTTTTTTTATAATATTATCAGTATCTTCAAAAAGCATATCTTTATCTTTACCAATATTTGTTATTAAGATTTTACAAGCTTTCGATTTAACAATACTTAATGCAAGATTTTTGGTTAAATATGATGGAAGTAATGATGAATGAATAGTACCTGGTCCATATATTATTATATTAGATTTCTTTAATATTTTACTTACCGATCGATTTATATTTGGAATTTTACTAAGTCTATTTAATTTTTTTTTTTTTAAATTTTTTTCAAGTTTTGACAAGTATGTTAAATATTTATTTGATAATTTTTTTTTTAGTAAATATATATCTTCTATTAAAATACCTGGTTTGCTTACTATTTCTTCCTCATTTTTTATAATTTCTCCATTGTTTCTTATCGCACATAAGTATAGATTCTCACCATTTGTAATATTATGAACTTGGTTTTTCTTGTTAAAAAGTGTTGAAAAAATATCAACAGATTTATTAAAATTTTTTGTATTTAGATAGATTCCTGAAAAAATTATATTGCCAAGAGAAAGATCAAATTCTTCACTATTTTTTTTTGTGTTTTTTTGAAATTGGATTAGATAATAAAAAATTCTTTCGTAAGTTTTTTTTGGCAACGAATTAATAGTTTTGTTTAATTCAAAATTATTTTTTTTGATTATGTTAATTATTTTTTTTGGTCTGATTTTCTTAAATCTATAATCTATTATGTATTTAAGTTTTTTTTCATAAAAATCGTTTTTATCTAATAAACTTGATATATTTTTTCTTATATCTGATGGACCAAGCATTCCATCAACCAAAGATCGAAGTCTACCAGTAGATTTTCCATCATCATAGCAATTTACAATAACATTAAGGTTAATATCTTTAATTTTGCTTAAAATCTCAATTAGTCTTGAATTTCCAGATCCACCTGCAAATATAGTAAAGTTTATATTTTTCATAATTATTTTTTTGCAAATTTAAACTTAATTAAAACATAAAAAGCAATAAAAGCGTCAATAAATCTTATTTTTTTACCATCTTTAACTGTTCTTGGGTTATAGCTTATAGGTACCTCAATAATTTTGTATGATGATTTTAGCAATTTTATTGTTATTTCGTGATCAGCTTCAAATCCATTACTTTGAATTTTTTCATTAAGAAAAAAATCTTTTTCATAAACTTTATAACCAGTAAGTGGGTCAGTGAGATTAACTTTAAAAAGTATTTTAAAAAAAAAACAAAGTAGCTTATTCATAAAATAAGGGCCATAACTTTGTTTGCAATGTTTATCTCTAAATATGCTTTTCTTATTAAAAATATTCATTGGTCTACTGCCATAAACACTTATTTTTTTTTTAAATTTGAAAGGTTCAAGTAGTTTATAAAAATCTTCAGGATCATATTCTAAATCAGCATCTTGAATAAGAATTAAATCACCACAAGATAATTCAATACCTTTTTGAACGGCTCTTCCTTTGCCCAAGTTTTTCTGTTTTATAACTTTAATACCCTGAATTTCTGATAAGATTTCAAAAGTATTATCTTCCGATCCATCATCTACAACTATAATCTCGTGTTTTAAATTAATTTTAGAGAAATTAATCTTATTAATTTTTGAAATTAAATCTTTTATATATTTTGCCTCATTAAATGCGGGAATAATAATTGAAACAATCCTACCCATTAATTATGTCTTTTTTAAAGTTAATCCCTTTGGTTTCATTTTTCGAGTTTGCTTTAACAAGAAAAATGTTTCCTAATTTTTTTAAATATTTGAATGATTTTAAGAAATCGTACTCTTTTGTTTTAACTGTAAGAATTTTTTTATTATTTATAAGTTTACATAATTCTTTCTTTACATCATTCGTTTTACATACAAAAAAACCACAATCGTTATCTCCAGTTTTAAAAGGAAAATAAGTTTCCCTACGTTGCAATATATCTTGGAATTTATTATTTTTATCTTTAACAATGTATGTATATGGATTTTTAACTTTATAATAGGGAAATGTAAGAATATTCTTTTTAACTAAATGATTGTTTATTGTTTTTTTTATAGTTTTTTTCTTTAGGTAAATCATATCAGCCCATACCACAAAAAAATTGTTCGAATTAACAAATTTTAATCCATTTTTTATAGCTGTTGCCATTCCATTTTGTTTACTTTGAATTGTATAAATTATATTGCTATTTTTATATTTTGATAAAATTTTTTTGATTTCTTTAGAATTTTCTTTATTACATACAATTATTATTTTATCGGAAAATTTACAAATTTTTTTGAAAATCTTTTCGATAATAGTTTCATTATTTATTTTAAATAAAACTTTGCTTTTTTTATAACTAAATCTCGAACTCTTACCAGCTGCTGGAATAATACAATTCATCTTTTTTTGAAAATAAACAAAGTTTGTCCTACGTTATATTTTATTGAAATTTTATCTAAATTTAAAAAAATAATTAATTTCTTAATATATTTAAATATTTTAAAATAATAAGAGGCTCTTTCAAGAACGTAATATAACTCAAGACTTTGCCAATGTGGTCTTGAGTAAATTAATTTATATTCCTTTTTTAAAAGTTTATTTATTGAAATTTTATCAAAATAATGAAGATGAACTGAGAGATAAAATGGCCAATTTCTTTTTAGAATTTTCCTTGCAAGGCTATCATGATCTGGAACATTAATAACTAAATATCCTTTTTTTTTAATTAGTTTTGAGATTTTTTTTATAGTTAAATTTAAATCAGGTATATGTTCCAATACGTCAAATAGACAAACTACGTCAAATTCTTTTCTTATATCAAAAAAGTTTAACGTTTTGATGTTTACACCATATTTCTTTTTCGCATATTTAACTAACCATTTATTTGGTTCCACCCCTTCTGCTTTAAGTTTTGCATCCTTGCATGCTTTTAGAAAAGCACCACCACCTGAGCCAATATCTAAAATTAGTTTATTATGTAAATTAATCTTTTTATTAATTTTTTTTAAAGTGTTTTTAAATGTCTTTATTCTACTTTCATTTTGCGAAATAAATTCTTTATCTTGAGAAAAAGAATACCCTTTATCAATTATTTTTTTTTTTATTCTAGGATTAAGATACACAAAACCACAGTTTTTACATTTAACTACTTGATCGCAAAAAATTGAACTAGAGCTCTTAAAAATATTCTCGTAATATTTTTTTGTTAATTTATCTTTGTTTATTAATGGATAAATAATAATATTGTAATTATTTTTTTTACAAACAGGGCATTTAACAAATTCATAATTATTTACCATTTTAAGAAAAAATAAAAACTTCTACAACAAACTTTTTTTTTTTTAAAAATTTAATACATTTTGCTGAATTAATTTTTTTTTTAAAATAAAAATTATAACTATTGTGAATCCTTATATTAAATTTAGATTTAAATTTACTGTTAAAGTAATTTATTATTTTTTTTCCTTCATAAAAAAAATCAGGCAAGTTTAGTTCGAATGAAATTATAGAAACTCTATGATTAAAGTTTTGTAAGATTATATTTTCAGCTCCTTCGCAATCAATTTTTATATAATTTGGAACTCCATATTTCAAAATTTCAAAATTTAGTGTAGTCGGTTTTAGAAGTTCAGATTTAATGTTATTTTTATTTAAATGATTAAAAATATTTAAACTTTTTTTTTTTATTGTACTATATGCCTCATTATTTTTTACGACAAAAAATTTTATTTTTCTTAAATTATTTGAAACCAATTTTTTTTTTATAACCAAATTAGAATTCCTAAATCTATTATGCAAAATCTGATTCATTTTTTTTTCTGGTTCATAAGCAACTACTTTTTTCGAAAATTTTAAAAAGACGTGAGTTTTGTCACCTCTATTTGCACCTAAGTCAAATATTAATTTTTCACTATTTAAAAATTTTTTATGAAATAAATATTCTTTATTTAAAAATTTAATATAATTTGGATTAGTAAATCTCAAAATAAAATAGTGAATATCTGAATATGAAAATCTCTCCTTTAATTTTTTAATCATAATTTATTATTAATAAAATTCTTTAAATTTTTAAAAGATAAATCTCTTAGACCAAAAAAAAATTTTATATTTGACTTTTTTGCAGCCTTAAAATCGCTTAATTTATCTCCAATCATAAAACTATTTTTTTTATCAATATTAAATTTGGTAATAAAACTTTTAATCATTCCTGGCTCTGGTTTTCTGCAATTACAGAAAATTTTAAATTTTCCTTTACCATATTTTGGATGGTGTGGACAAAAAAAGAAATAATCAATTGCACAGTTTTTATTTTTTAATTTTATATTTATATATTTATGAATTTCATTCAATTTTTTTACTGTCAAAATCTTCCGTCCAATTACAGATTGGTTTGTTACAACAGTAATTATATAATTTTTTTGTTTAACTATTTTAATTAGTTCGAAAACTTTTGGTAAAATAAAAATTTGTTTATTATTTATAATATGCCCTTTATCAACATTAATCACACCATCTCTATCTAAAAAGCATACTTTAATTTTCTTGTTCATTTATTATATCTTTTTATTTATCTTATTTAAAAAAGTATTAATTTTTAAGATAATACTTTATGGCAATAAAAGTATAAAATTCTATGAAAAAAGTTTTTAAAAAAATAAAATGCTGTAGGATTTGTGGTAATAGAAAACTAATTAAAATAATTGATCTAAATAATCAGCATATTCAGGGCTCGTTTATAAAAAAAAATTTACCCAAACCTTACTTAAAGAAAATACCTCTTAAACTTGTTTTGTGTAAAAAATGTTCTTTAGTTCAACTCTTGCACACTACAAATAAAAATATTTTATATAAAAATTATTGGTATCAATCTGGTGTTAATAAAACTATGCGTCAGCATTTAAAAGGTATTGTTAAAATTTTATTAAAAATTAAAAATAAAAAAAAAAATAACTTAAATGTTTTAGATATTGGATGCAATGACGGAACCTTGTTGAAATTTTATCCAAAAAAAATAGAAAAATATGGAATAGACCCAAGTCAAATCATCGATAAAATAAATAAAAAAAATATTAAAACTTATAAAGACTATTTTCCTCCTAAAAAAAAAAAATTCTATAAATTAAAATTTAAATTTGACATTATTACCTCAATTGCAATGTTTTATGATCTTGATAAACCTAATGAGTTTGTAAAGAAAATTAAACAAAATCTAAATTATGATGGAGTTTGGGTTTTTGAATTATCCTACTTAGTCAACATGCTTAAATTGAATTCTTTTGATACGATTTGTCATGAACATTTAGAATATTATTCTTTAACAAGTCTAAATTTTCTATTGAAAAAACATAAACTTAAAATTTTTAAATGTATGAGAAATAATATAAATGGAGGCAGCATTAGATGTTTTGTAACCCATGATAAAAATTTGATTTTTGATACAAAAAGAAATTTCAAAGAAATTTCCGATTTACTTAATCTCGAAAAAAGAATAAAAATTAATACTCAAATTCCATATAAGAAATTTGTAGAACGTATAAAAATTTTAAAAGAACAAACGAAAAAACTTTTATTTAAATTAAGTAATCAAAATAAGAATATCCATATTTATGGTGCATCAACTAAAGGTAACACTATTCTTCAGTGGTATGGCATAGATAATAATTTGATAAAATTTGCTGCAGATAGGAATAAAGATAAGTGGGAAGCAAAGACCATATCAAGTAATATTCAAATTATTAGCGAGGAAAAATCAAAAAAATTGAGGCCAGACTATTATTTTGTTTTACCATGGCATTTTAAAAAGGAATTTCTTGAGAGGGAAAAAAAGTTTTTGAATAGTGGAGGAAAAATGATATTTCCTTTACCTAAGCTTAAGATTTATAAATGAAAAAAATTGCATTGATATTTGGAGTTTCAGGACAAGATGGTGCCTATTTATCAAAATTTTTAATTAAAAAGGGATATATTGTTCATGGAGTTATAAGAAGAAGCTCGAGTATAAATACACATAGATTAGAGGACATATACAAAGAACCTTTTGCTACAAAAAGAAAATTTATATTACATTATGGTGATGTAACAGACTCACTCTCGGTTTTTAATATAATTAAAACTGTAAGACCAACAGAAATATATAATTTAGCAGCCCAGTCACATGTTGCAGTTTCATTTGAAATACCAGAATATACAACAAACGCTGATGCTTTGGGTACACTTAGAATTTTAGAAGCCATAGTAAAAATAAATAAGAAAATTAAATTTTATCAAGCTGGTAGCTCAGAAATGTTTGGCAAAGTAGTCGAAGTACCTCAAACAGAAAAAACACCATTTTATCCAAGAAGTCCTTATGGTGTTGCCAAAGTTTACTCTTATTGGATAACTACTAATTATAGAGAATCGTATAAAATCTTTGCATGCAATGGAATATTGTTTAATCATGAGAGTCCACTTCGAGGAGAAACTTTTGTTACAAAAAAAGTAGTTAAGGCTCTTTGTAGAATTAAATATAAAAAGCAAAAAAAATTATTTTTAGGTAACATTTATTCTAAAAGAGATTGGGGTCATGCTGAAGATTATGTTAAAGCCATGTGGAAAATGCTTCAAACTAATAAACCAGACGATTTTGTTATTTGCACTGGAAAACAATATACGATTAAACAATTTATTAACCGCGTTGCAAAATTTTTAAATATAAAAATATTTTGGAGGGGGAAGGGTATTAATGAAAAAGGGTATGATGAAAACAATATTTGTATAATTGAATGCAAAAAAAGATACTTTAGGCCTGCAGAAGTTGATACTTTAAAAGGAGATTTTAGTAAAGCAAAGAGATTACTCAAATGGAAGCCGCAAAAAAATTTAGACCAACTTATTAAAGATATGGTCTCTTATGAGTTAAATTTATTAAATAAGTGATAAGAAAAAATTCAAAAATATTTATTGCAGGTCATAATGGAATGGTTGGGTCAGCAATAATTAGAGCTTTGAAGTCTAAAGGGTTTAAAAATATTTTGAAAATAGATAAAACCAACTTAGATTTAAGAGATCAAAAAAAAGTTTTTAGTTATCTTCAAAAAACAAAACCAGATGGTGTAATAATTGCTGCCGCTACAGTAGGAGGCATCAACGCAAACAATTCCTATAAAGCAAGTTTTATTTATGATAATTTAATGATTCAAAGTAACTTAATTCATGGCAGTTATTTAAACAATGTTAAGGATCTTATTTTTTTAGGTTCAAGCTGTGTTTATCCTAAAAATGCTAAACAACCTATAAAAGAAGATTATCTGTTATCAGATTATTTAGAAAAAACAAATGAACCTTATGCTGTAGCAAAAATTGCTGGAATAAAGATGTGTTCAAGTTATAATTTTCAATATAATCTAAATTATAAGTGTTTGATGCCATGTAACTCATATGGAATAAATGATAATTATAATTTAAATACATCGCACTTTTTGCCTGCTTTAATTAAAAAAATAATAGATGCAATCCATAACAATCAAAGTTACATAAAAGTTTGGGGCTCAGGAAAGCCCTTAAGAGAATTGATATTTTGTGAAGATATAGCAGACGCTTGTATTTATTTTTTACAGAAAAAAACAAAACACTCATTAATTAATATAGGTTCAGGCAAAGATAAAAGCATTAATCATTATGCAAAATTTATAATGAGCCACCTGGGTGTAAATCTAAAGATAATAAATGAAAAAAAAAAATTAGATGGAACATTTAGGAAATTGTTAGACGTATCTTTGGCTAAAAAATATGGCTGGAAATATAAAACATCACTAGAAAAGGGAATTTCTTTAACAATTAACGACTATTTAAAAAATATTGTATTAAAAAATAAAAAAAAAACTCGTCAAACTAGTAATATATTTGACATTTAGCAAATCAATTACTATACGTTCTGAGCCTGGTGATTTTTGCGAAAGGGTAATACCCGATCCCATTCCGAACTCGGAAGTCAAGCCTTTCTGCGCCGATGGTACTTTGTCTTAAGACATGGGAGAGTAGGACGTTGC
>MDSZ01184803.1_pt1 | contig 15927 bp, 22 predicted proteins | sample 811201 | NCBI WGS metagenome assembly MDSZ01 (sample SAMN05326647, study PRJNA326480) | marine metagenome | isolation source: seawater | place: Indian Ocean: North | collected 2010
GCATGCCCTTGAGCTTTGTGCCGAATATACAAGACGATACGGTAAAGAACACAAGTCTCAAAAACATATTGAGTGGTGTGACTCTTTGCCAATTGAGTTGTCAAACGAGGGCTTATTGCCATTCGCACAAGCAATGCCAGTTCAGTATAAAAATGACTGTGCTGTTACTGCATATCGTGCGTATTATCATGGTGAAAAAGCAAGATTTGCCAAGTGGAAAAATGGTGCTCCATCATGGTGGCACACTCATAGTTAACATAAAAGTCGTCCATACGCATATTTATTGTGTATGGACGATAATTTAGAACCAGAATTTAAGATTGGTGATTTAGTAAGAATTGTGGAAATAGCTTTTCTTATGGATGAGGATATAAACATAAACATTGGAGACATTGGTATTGTTGTATCATTAGATCCAGATGATCACGACTTAATAAGCTTGTGGGGTGTTGACTACATGGTGTTGATTGGAGATAGAAAAATTATGTTTTTCTCAAATGAGATTGAATTAGTTGAAAAATCAGATACGGAGACTGAATGAAAACATTTTTATGGGGTTGCTTTTTATATTTAGTGGCCCAAACTATAGCGTGGTTTCAAACAAATGGTTCTTTGATTTATAAAACTATAGAGGACAATATCTTTTTAACGTCTTTGATATGTGGGCCCATCGTTGGCACATTGTTCGCTTATGGAACGAGATATATTTTTGAAGAAACAGGTCAATTATGGCCTGCTCGGTTTCTTGGATTCGCCATTGGTTATATGGTTTTTATTCCTCTCACATGGCATTTCTTTGGTGAAACTCCGTTTACGCTTAAAAACATTTTATCATTTATTTTGTGTTGTGTATTGATTTGCATTCAAGTTTTTTTAAAATAAAACTAACTTGATTAGTAGATTATTGCATATTATATTATAGTTATAATATGGGGTATAGTTTTATTAATGAATTACCAAGGTAAATATCTGTATTGCGTACAAGATTTTGGACCCATAGAGGCTGGGACAAAAGCATATTGTTTTGTCGATGAGTCCGATACAAAAGTATTTAGGATATGGCTTTCACAACCCGTTTTGGGTATGAGTGAGTTTACTATATCTTATGTCCACAAAAAAAAGTTTAAAATCTTCGACAACTACCTTCTTCCGGGTCGGTGATTTGGTAGAGTACGCACCATATAGTATTCATGGAGAAGGAGCATGGGTAATGAAAGGCGAGTTAGGCATCGTTGTCGGTGTCACTGCCGTGTCAAGCGAATATGAAGTTGTTAGGGTAAAGTGGATTCACAATCAACTTGAAGTTGATATGGCTTGTGATGTATTGTGCAAGGTGGATTCAAGCAAAATTTAATTAGAGGGGCAAAATGGATAAAGATTATGTAAGATTGGTTATTTCCGATTTACACTTGGGGAGTCTGTATGCCAAAGAAGAGAGAATATACGAACTTTTAAAACAAACAACCTTTGATGAACTAATACTAGCAGGTGATATAATTGATTTTATAAAAGTGCCAACATTTACAGAGCGTTCTGGCTTGTTGTTTAAATTTGTCATGAAATTAAAAAAACCCATTATTTATATAGTCGGCAATCATGATGTCGGTTTTCGTCGTTTGATTGGACAAAAGGTTGGAAACATATCTTTTGTAGAACAGCATGATTTTGAATATCGTGGAAGAAAATATAGAATTCAACACGGTGACCAATATGAAACTGGTGTTGTTCATTGGCGATTTTTCATGAGATTTGTATCAATATTGCAAGACTTTTTTGAGAGAAGGCTTAAATTTAATCTTGCCTCTTGGTGGGTTAGCTTGTTTAAGAAGAAAAATCAATTGAAAAGAATTTGGGACATAGTAAAAAATTGGAATGATGATGCAGATGTTTTTATAATGGGTCACACACATCATCCCGAAGCGATTGTTTGGGTAGATAAGAATGAAAATATAAAAACCTATGTGAACACAGGTGATTGGGTCGATAATGAAACCTATGTAATCATCAAAGATGGTCAAGTAAGATTGAAAAACTTTATAAAAGATACTTGACAAATGACACATATCGTGCTATATTATTAACAGGTTGCAACACGGAGATATATATGAATGACATTAAATTTGTCGGATTACACGCACATTCAGTTGCTGGTAGTCCGTTTGACGGCTTTGGTTTTCCACAAGAACATATGGACTTTGCATATGAAAATGGGAGTAAAGCATTGGCATTGACTGATCATGGAAACATGAATGGTTTCGCTTATCAGGTTTTACACTCAAAGAAGATGAAAAGCCAAGGTAAAGAGTTTAAGCCAATCTTTGGCTTGGAGGCGTACTTCATTGAAGATGTTGATGAATGGAGAGAGAAGTATAACGCCCTTAAGCAAGACAAAAAGAAGGCGAGAGCCCTAAACAACGACCAGTCTGGCACAAATATAGAAAATGATGGCGAAGCCAAGTCAAAAAGTAAAAACGAGATAAATAGAAGTAGACACCTTGTTTTGTTGGCCATGAACCAAGAGGGTCTAAATAATATTTTTAAACTAGTTTCGGAGAGTTATAGTGAGGCATATTTTTATAGGAAACCTCGAATCGACCTCGGTCTATTACGCAAGTATGGTAGTGGCGTTATTGCCTCTTCTGCTTGTCTTGGGGGCGTTTATGCTGGTTGCTATTGGGAGAACCGTGAAGCGGGTTCTGAAGCGGTATTGGAATGCATGCGTGAAGTCACAAGAAAGATGCTCGATGTATTCGGAGACAGATGGTATGGTGAACTCCAATGGAATGGAATCCCAGAACAACATGAATTGAACAAACATGTCATCCAAATGCACAAGGAGTTTGGCATTGGTTTGGTCTCAACTGCTGACTCACATTATCCAAATCCTGATGCTTGGAAAGACAGAGAGCTTTATAAGAGACTTGGCTGGCTTGGCAAGGGAAAGCCTGAGTGGCTGGACATGGAGTTGCCAGAGTCTATTCAAGAAATTGACTATGAGCTTTATCCAAAGAATGGAAATCAAATGTGGGAGTCATACAAGAAGTATTCCAAGGAATGTGGTTTTGAGTATGATGATGATTTAATTTTGAAATCGATTGAAGAAACGCATCGTATTGCTTTTGAGAGAGTCGATAACTTCACCCCAGATAATACTGTTCGTTTGCCTGAGTTTATTGTTCCCGCTGGCTGCGATGAAGATGAATATCTTAGAACCATGACAGCACAAGGTTTGTCCAAATTTGTCGATGGTAAATCTGAAGATGAAAAGGTCAAATATTATCAAAGGCTTGATCACGAACTTAAGACAATAGCTGATCGTGGTTTTTCAAAATACTTTCTTACAATGAAGGCCATCGCAGACAAGACCAACGAGATTCAACTCTCTGGTGCTGGTCGCGGCTCCGCTGCTGGTTCACTCGTTGCCTATGCTCTTGGAATCACTCAGGTTGATCCTCTTAAATACGGTTTGCTTTTTTCTCGCTTCTTGCGGTCTGATGCAACCGACTATCCTGATATTGACTATGATGTATCTGACCCGATGACTTTGAAGGAGCACTTGATAGATGAATGGGGCAACAATGTCGTTGTTCCGATCTCAAACTGGAATACGCTGCAATTGAGATCATTGATAAAAGATATCTCAAAGTTTTATGGCATACCGTTTATCGAGGTGAATTCTGTGACCGCCAAGATGTTAGCAGAAGCAACCCCGATTGCAAAGAAGAAGCATGGTATTAAGGCTGGTGTTTATACCCCGACCTTTGAGGAGGTCATGGAATACTCAGAGTCGCTAAAATCTTTCTTCAACAAATACCCACATGTTAAGAGTCACTGCGAGGCTCTTCAAGGTTCCTACAGGTCATGCTCCAGACATGCCGGTGGTGTCGTAATAGGTGAAGAATTGGACAAGTTCATGCCCCTTATCTCTTCCAAAGGGGTAAGGCAAACCCCATGGTCGGAAGGTCAAAACGTTCGACAATTAGAGCCAATGGGTTTCATTAAGTTTGACATTCTCGGACTGTCTACACTCCGAATGATTGAAGATTGTATTGGAAGGATATTGCAGAGACATCATGGAATTGAAGACCCATCCTTCGACCAGATCAAGTCCTACTACGATACCCACCTACACCCGGACGTAATAGACACAGACGATCAAAGGGTGTATGAAAACATATTCCACAAAGGTAAGTGGGCTGGTATCTTTCAGTTTACTGAGCAAGGTGCACAAAACTTTGCTAAGAAAGCCAAGCCTCGATCAATCATTGATATTTCTGCTATTACATCCATTTATCGCCCCGGCCCTTTATCTGCTGGTGTTGATAAGTCATATGCAGAGGCCAAAGAGAGTCCACAGTATGTAAAATATCTTAATGAAACGGTTCGTGAAATCACTGAAGAGACCTATGGGTTCTTAATTTTTCAAGAACAAATCGCATTGCTGGCTCATAAGCTTGGAAAAAACTTGACTTTGGATGAAGGAAATTTGCTAAGAAAAGTACTTACTAAGAAGGGTACGGGCAAAGGCCATGAAGTCAAAGAAGAAATCTATAACAAATTCATTGAAGGATGCATGGAAAGACGCATCGAGAAAAAATCCGCAGACCGCCTTTGGAGAACTTTTGAGTACTTTAGTGGGTATGGCTTCAATAAGTCTCATGCTGTCAGTTATTCTCTTATTTCTTATCAGTGTGCTTACCTTTGTGAGTACTTTCCTGTTGAATGGATGGCCTCCTTTTTAGAAAGAGAGCCAGAAACCAGAAAAGAAAAAGCTTTCAACATTGCCAAGTCTCATGATTTTGAGATAAAAGGTTTGGACCTTAATACTTCTGGAATGCAATGGGAGATACTCAATGATCGAACTCTTGTTGCACCCCTTACAAGTATCAAAGGTCTTGGTGAAAAAGCTATAGAGCAAATCATAGCCAACCGTCCATTTAATACAATCGAGGAATTTCTGTTCAATGAGAATATCGTTTACAGCAAATTAAATAAAAAAGCTATTGATGTTCTTTGTCGCTCTGGAACTATGTCTGCATTGATTGATGATCGCTTCTCTGGTGATAAGCATTTTTGGTCTGCGGTCTGCATTGATAGGCCAAGAAATATAAAAAAGCTAATTGAAAACATCGAAACTTACCGTCCAGAGGGCTCCTTCACTGAGGAGGAAACCATTGAATTCATAACTGATTTAACAGGTATGTTCCCATTTAGTTTGGTTATGACACCAGATGTTAAAAGAAGATTAAGTGAACTTTATGTCCCACCCATATCTGAATATGATAGAGAACTTGGAGTGACTTGGCTCATACCAAGAAAAATTATTAAAAAAACAACCAGAACTGGTAAAGCGTATTATTTAGTTGAGGCAATTGATTCAAACTCGGTGTTAACCAAAATTAGATGTTGGGGTATTGACCCAGTAAAAGATTCAGTTCACAGGAATCGCCCATATATGATAAGGCCAAGCTATAGTTTGGATTGGGGCTTTTCAACCAGAGGTCCAATAAATAAAACATGGAAATTATTAGGATAACAACTTGACAGTTAACAAGATATAGGTTATATTATAAAAACAACAAGGAGGAACATTATGTTCAATAATTTTAGAGATGAGGTTGTCCAAATGGCTCAAGAAGTTGATGTCGCTAAGGACAAAAAAGAACACATTAAGGATTACATCAAGTCCATCAAAGCAATTGAGGATGCCATGGAGCCATACAAGGAGCAAAAACGCGACCTTAGAAAAGAGTATGATGAAAACAATTGGCTTACCAAAGACGATCAAAGAATCGCAGTTAGAGCTTATCGTCTTCTTAAAGAGGATGTAGATATCAGTGAGCTGATTGATGTATATGACGCTTTGCGAGGTACTAGTGATAGTTAAGGTTAAGAAGCTGCATCATGATGCTGTTATTCCAAAATACGCCAAGATTGGTGATGCTGGAATGGACATGGTTGCTACACAAATCAGTTCTGATAAGTATGGTAACCATGTCTGTCACACAGGAATAGCGATGGAGATACCATATGGACATGTTGGGTTTTTATATCCAAGGTCATCCATATCAAAAACTCCAATGTCTCTCAGAAATTCAGTTGGTGTTGTTGATTCGGGCTATCGTGGTGAAATCATATTCAAATTCAAAAAGGAACAATACAATGATTTAAATCTGCCCGGACCCTATTCTGTAGGAGATCGGATTGGACAAATCATAATTATGCCATATCCACATGTTGAGATGATACAGGTTGACAGCCTGTCAGACTCAGAGCGTGGTATCGGTGGATTTGGAAGCACAAATTAGAGTAATTAATAGCTCGATTAAAATTGGAGGAACAATGAGGATGTTATTATTTTTGCTGGCTTGCACGGCATGTGGAGAGCCACAACCAGAACCGTTTCATTTAACAGAGGAATTTTATGAATGGCACTGTGAAGAGGCCGATGATGAATACCCAGTAGACAAAGTGATTGTCTCAACTGAAACATGTGATGATGATGTCGTTTGGATAGTCTCTGAATTGCATTATACAACAGGTCAATTTATGAAACAAAGATTATATAATGAATTGGCAAGCTGTTATTGGGAGGCAACATATCCTATTGTCGAGGGTGGTTGCGACGATGTGGCTGGTGTGGCACTTACCGCATGGATAACACCATCAACACTTGGAGGTGAAGGGTGATTATAGATGAAAATGGCGATGAAGCCCAAAAAATTAAGGAATCAGTTGCATTCTCTGATGTGCTATTGATACCACAATACTCAGAAATAATGAGCAGAAAAACAATCGACATTGGATCAAACTTGTCTGATAGTTTACACTTTTCACTGCCAATAATTTCTGCCCCTATGGATACAGTAACTGAATCCTCTATGGCTAGAACTATGGCTAAACAGGGCGGTTTGGGTATATTGCACAGGTATAATACGATGTACACCCAATGTAACATGGCTAGCCTTTCTGACGGCATCGTTGGTGCGGCTGTTGGTATCACTGGAGACTACGTTGAAAGAACAAAACAATTAGTAGAAACGGGTGTAAGTATAATATGTATTGATGTGGCTCATGGGCACCATGCTCTTGTTAGACACGCCATCAAAGTGTTGAGGAATACTTTTGGAACTGCAATTCATATTATGGCTGGAAACGTTGCCACTTTGGAAGGCTTTAATGATTTGGCTGATTGGGGTGCTGATTCCATCCGTGTTGGTATTGGCGGTGGTTCAATATGTTCAACACGCATACAAACTGGGCATGGAGTTCCAACTTTACAATCAATTATGGACTGCTCAACATCCGATAGACCGGCAAAACTAATTGCTGATGGTGGTATAAAAAATTCTGGTGATATTGTAAAATCACTATCTGCTGGTGCAGATTTTGTTATGATTGGTTCATTATTGTCTGGCACAACTGAGGCACCGGGACAAGTTTTCCACAGCAAAGGGAAGCAATATAAGACATACAGAGGCATGGCTTCCGCTGAAGCGCAAATAGATTGGAGAGGCCATACAGCATCACTTGAGGGTGTTTCACATGCTGTGCCATATAAAGGCATGGCAACCGATATCCTTTCAGAATTGGAAAGAGGCATCAGAAGCGGATTTTCATACAGTGGTGCTCTAAACATGAGCGAGCTTCACTCTAAGGCGAGATTTATTAAACAAACAGCAGCGGGTCAGTTTGAGAGTAGCACACACATTCAAGCGAGGTACAAATGAAATATGGCATCAAATTTTAAGAAAAAAAAGATAGTCTTTGATGATACAGATATTAGACATGCCCAATTGAAAATAAGACTTCAGCACGACTCTTTGTCGCAAGCACAATTTTTTAGAGCTTTAATCTCTGGCTATTTATCAAAGGACAAATACATTATGTCGTATATTGATAAGTTTAAAAAAGACAACAATGTCCAAAGTAATGCTAAGAGAAAAATAACCCAAGATGATTATGAAAAATCAGAACATTTAATGTCAAAATTTGGATTTGGTGATGACGAGCTAGAAAACATTTTTGATATGATTGCTGAAGAGTATCCTGACTTATAAAAAATAATAGTTTTTTGGTGCTTTTCTTATCTATGAACATAATTATTGTGAATAATGAATTAAAGGAGAATATAACATTATGGCTAAAAAAACTTTACTTAATGAGTCCGAAATGCGACGTTTCATGGGCCTCGCAGGAATCAAGCCAGCTTTTATTTCTTCCCGCCTTGAAGAGATGTCTATGCCTAACATGCCTTCACCTATGAAGAAGGATGACGAGGAAGAGATGGAAGAAGGTATGGGAAAATACAAACGTGATGATGAAGAAATGGAAGAAGGCATGGGAACATATAAGCGTGATGAAGAAGACATGGAAGAGGCAATGCATAGCTCCAAGCGTGATGAAGAGATGGACGAAATGATGTACAATGAAAAAGACATGACTCCAGCCGACATGGAGCCTGCTCCCGAAATGGATGATGCCGATGATGTTCCCGAAGATATTAGAGAGAAAGCTTTCATGGCTGCTGCACAAGCATTGGCTGATGAGCTTGGTGTGGAAGCTGATTTTGAAGGTGGCGAACCAGAAATGGAGAAAGAGATGGAACCAGAAATGGAACCAGAAATGGATATGCCAAAAGATCCATCCGAAGAGGAGGTGATGGAAGAATTGGATGGAATTAATCTTCAACTCTCTGAGGAGGAGCTTGTTCAAGAAGTTGCTCGTCGTGTTACTAAGCGAATCATTAGAGCAAAAAAAGCTCAGAAAGAACTTAACAAAGCCCTTGGCAAAAAGTAAAAAAGAGGCTGTGTGATGTTTATTTTAAAGGGCAGGGAGTTTTACCTGCCTTTTTTTAATTGGAGTAAAGATGGATTGGTTTGATGCGGGAATGTATTTTCTTCTTGGCTTTCTATTTCATAAATTTTGTAGTTATATTATAAATTTGGGATCTCATGTGATCTTGTTTAAGCAGTTAGAAATGGATTGTTTAAGAATGCTGATCGCCATGTCTAGGTCCCTAGAGGATCATGTGGAAATAAAGTCTCTCTTATTGAAAGAGTCTGGGAGAGATGAAAAATATGTCAATGTACAAAGAAAAGTTGATCTTACACACGTCAATAGCATGAGGAACACTGCGATAAGAAACTTTGTAGGTGAATTTCCAAAAACATACAGACATAGAATAAGCTATAATAATTGGAAAACAGCCCTGCAATATTTCCACGAAAATAATAAATAAATGACTTAACAATGGAGAAATCAATGTCAACAAAAAAAAGAAAGAATAAATTATCTGAGGAGCCAACCGACGATGCTCAAAAGCCAAATGAAGCTGAACAACAAGATGTATTCGGTGCTATGCTATCAGACTTATCAAGACCAGAGATGAGGTCAATTGGTGTTTTTGGAGAGATTGATGAAGAAAAATCTTTTGAACTTATCATTGGAATGATAATGTTATCTCAAAAAGAGGAAAAAGAGGAACTTGACCCAATTGATTTTTATATATCAACTTATGGCGGTAACTCAGACGATATGTTTGCAATTTATGATACCATGAATCATGTAAAGAAGTCATGTGAAATACAGACTTTTGGTTTAGGAAAAGTAATGTCAGCCGGTGTTTTGCTGCTGGCAAGTGGAACCAAGGGAAAAAGAAAAGTTGGAAAACATTGTCGAGTAATGATTCACTCTTGTAATGCTGGTAACATTGGTGATTTACATAATTTGGAAAATGAATTAAAAGCGGTTCAAGAGATGCAAGACAACTATATAAATGCTTTAGTATCGGAAACCTCTCTCACAAGAAGACAATTAGAAAAACTGTTGGATAGAAAAGTAAATGTCTATTTAACAGCAAAAGAAGCAATTGAATACGGAATTGCTGATGAAATAATCTAATTATATAAGAAGAGGGCTAAAAAATGGACAAGGTATTTTATAATCAAGCGTCCGCCACTAAGCTTGGCTGGACACCGGAATGGTTTGGTGCGTATGAATTTGATGAATCGTTAGTCAAAGCTATAAGAGAGTATCAAAAAGCAAATGGATTGACAGCAGATGGCTTATGTGGCCCCACCACATACCGTAGGATCTGGACGGAGAGAGAATCAAAGCTCTCTAATTACATGCCACCGCAAACTGGTGATAATTCAGAGTCTCATATCATATATAATAACGATTATTTTCCGATTGATTGGCCAAAGGTCGTGCTGCCATTTATGAAAGATGGCAAAAGACATACCAAAGGTTACAAGAAGGTGACAACAAAAAGAAAACCAGACATGTTTGTTACCCATTGGGACGTATGTTTAAACTCAGACTCCTGTTTTCGTGTCTTAACTCGACGTGGAATCAGTATACACTTCACCATAGACAATGACGGGACCATCAGGCAACACCTCGATATGAATCATATTGGATGGCATGCTGGCTCTTCTAAATGGAATGCTAAGTCCATCGGGGTCGAGGTGAGTTCGGGATATTACACAAAATATCAACCTTGGTATGTTCGTCATGGGTTTGGTGAAAGACCTGTGATCGAGGATGCCGAGGTGCATGGCAAAAAGATGGATCCATTTTTAGGATTCTATCCAGTACAAGAGCAAGCTTTAAAGGCTTTATACAAAGCAGTACACAACGCCACAGGTATTCCACTGGTCGCACCAAAATCGGGTGATGATGATTTTAAAACATTGAGGTCTGTTTCAAAACAAGCTGCTGCCGGTAGATTTAAAGGGTTTGTATCTCATTACCACCTGACTCGTAAAAAGATCGACTGTGCCCATTTGGATATTCAGAAAATTTTAGAGGAAATTAAAGATGAAAAATAGTTTAGAAGAACTCGACAAATTAATATTAGAGGCCATGGGACAAACTGGCCTTGTTGTGGAGGATAGTTATATTGGCAAAAACATTGACTTTGGAAAAGAAACCAAGCAACTCTCAATAAAGTTACCACAATTTAAAATTACAGAGGACTGGGGCAAGCCGGGAAACAAGGAAAGAGCATTAGTTCAGAAGTTTTTCACCAAAATAGGCGGCAACACTATTAAGGCGCGAGTAGAAAACCTAAACTCTTTTATTAATGAATGTGATCAAGACTCATGTATTAATACCATTGAGATACCCAAAGTTTTATCTAACTTAGTCACCTTGGATACACTCGCATCAATTATTCATGAGTTTGGTGCTTCTCCCGCTGGTTTTTTGTTTGAGGCTTTTCTTGCGGCACTGGTCGGAGGCACTCAAATTGTCCCATCAAAGTCTATATCAACAGAAGATATCATTGATCAAGACGGTGTTCCTGTAAGTATCAAATTGCTAGCTAAAGATGGCTATGTTAAAGGTAGCTATAGGGATTTAAAATATGCCTTTGATGAGGAGCCATGGGGTAAAAAGATGGTTTATCTTGTTGTCAATAAGATTGGTAAGGCCGATGAACTTAAACTTGAATGGTATCAGTTTCCAATCACAGAAGAGTTGATGGACGATATGTTGTCCAACTACAGATACGCTGATTTAATCAAGAACGGTAACCAATTTAGAATAAAGAAAAGGTATTACACTCAATTTCGTGTTGCCACGCTTGATTTGGGTTCCCGTCAAAAGATTGTTGAAATCGCATCTCGTTATGCAGATAGGCTTGGTGATTCAATGTTTATGATTTACAAACTTTTGGATAGTCTTGGAAACAATGTTAATGATTATTTCTTAGAGCAAAGCAAAGTTTCAGCACTTAAAGCAGTATCCGATGCTGCTGAACTTCAAGGTAAAATTACAAAAGACTTTTAATTTATACTTGACAAGGTATATAAAAGCGGTTATAATAGTTTAGATATGACGGAGGTTTAATGACTAAACACTATATGGATGGCCAAGAGCTCAATGCAAAAGTTCTAAAAGGCATCGACATACTTGCTGACAATGTTGCCAGCACTTTAGGACCGAGAGGTCGAAATGTTATCTTATATCACAAAAAAGAAAACATACCAGTAATAACAAAAGATGGAGTTACGGTTGCAAAATTTATAGAACTGGAAGATCCATTTGAAAATGTTGGCGCACAAATTATAAAACAAGCCGCTGAAAAGACTAATTCACTCGCTGGCGATGGAACAACAACTTCTACCGTACTGGCTAGGGGGGTGCTCAAGCGAGCACAAAAGTATCTTATGGCTGGGGCATCACCAATTGAGTTAAAGAGGGGGATTGACAAAGCTGTAGAGGTTATTGTTGAAAATCTAAAAGATATTTCCACACCGATTAAGTCAGTTGATGATATTGCTCATATTGCAACCATCTCGGCCAATAATGACAAAAGTGTTGGTACTTTGGTTGCTAACGCAATCGACAGCGCAGGCAAAGATGGCTCAGTAATCGTTGAAGAAGCAAGATCGATGGAGACAAGCCTTGATTTGATTGAGGGTTTCCGCTTTGATTCTGGCTATGCAGCTTCAGCTTTTATAACCAATGAACGCGCTGGAACTGTTGACTATGAAGATCCGATGCTTTTTGTCACAGATGAAAAAGTCGAACAAGTTGATCATATTCTACCTGTTCTTGAGTTGGCAGCAAGAGAAGATCGTCCACTTGTCATCATTAGTTCTGATGTTGAGGGTCAAGCTTTGGCTGCTTTAATTATGAACGCAATGAGGGGGTCGATGAAAGTGGCAGCGGTGAAAGCACCGCGCTATGGCGAAGAAAGACGAAGAATACTCAAAGATCTCTGTACTTCCATAGGTGCCACTATGATTAGTCGAGAGAATAACTTGAGGTCAAAAGACGTTAAATTAGCGCACTTTGGAGGTGCAAAACGTATCTCTATTTCAAAAGGTTGGACAACTATCATTGGAGGTAAAGGTGATCAAAACGAAGTTGATAAGAAAATTGAAGCACTTAAAACTGAGATTCAACAAACCGAATCCCTCAAGGAGTGCGAGAGAATCCAAGAACGTATCACTCGCCTTGCTTCTGGGGTTGCTGTTATTCGTGTCGGTGCCGCGACCGAAGTCGAAATGATAGAAAAGAAGCATAGAATTGATGATGCGCTTGAAGCAGTTCGCTCTGCACAAGAAGAGGGAATTGTACCGGGTGGCGGTGTTGCTTTATTGAGAGCGATTAAAGATTTGACCGTAAAGACCGAGAACGATGAGCAAGATTTAGGTGTAAAAATAATCATGGAAGCGGTGGCAGAACCTTTAAGGCAGATGGCCATCAATGCTGGTGAATCACCCGATATTATTGTTGATATGATTCGTGATCTTTCTGACAATGAAGGATACGACTTTACAAAACAGAGGGTTGTGGACATGCTGGATTCTGGCATTATAGATCCTGTCAAAGTAACAAGGTGCGCTCTACAAAATGCAGCCTCAGTTTCTTCAACTTTGATCACAACAAATCATGCGATTGTCTGTGTGTGATACTATTTAATAAAGCCATGACCACTAATCAACACATGTCAGAATTAAAAGAAGTTATTCTTGAATTGAAGAATGATATTCAACGAATGGTAGAGAAACAAGCTGAGATTCAAGAGGATGTCAAAAAGATTAAAGAAGCGGTCTATAATCCTGATTCTGGTCTTTACGCAAGACTTAAACTTCTTGAACAATGGAAGGCAAGCACCTCCAAAATACAATCAGCGATTGGAATGACAGTTGTTGGTCTCGCTATAACAACAATATATAAAGCTATTATAGGACAATAGTTGACAAAACTATATGAACATGTTACATTATAGAAAATGGAGTAATTATGAAAATAGGTTTATCCTTGCAGATAGATTTTGAGGACGTAAAGCATTTATTAGCTTCGTATTTAGATATACAATCAGATAAGATGATACAGTTGAGTCGAGATATACAAGATTGTGCCATCGACATAGCAGATGAAAAAAGTTTTTCTGACAGTCTGAATAGATTGAGCGTATCAGTTAAAAAATTGGAATCAATCCAGCTATCAATCGTTGAAATTGGTGAGCTTTATACAAACTATGCAAATGTTGTCACCAACGGCCCTCCCAAACCCAAAGTTGAAGTTAATGAGGTTGAAAATGCCATTGAACCGCTTGAACAGTCAATTAAGGCTGTAGAGGGTGCAATTGAAAGTTCTAAACAGGCCACAAAAAATGTTGAAGCTTATTTAGAAAAGCCCACAGAAGATGTGGAGGAAATAGATGTTTAGCAAAGGCGACCTAATTCACATACCTCAAGCAGCAGTTCTTTTTGATGAAAACAAAACTGGTTTCAAAGTTGTAGATAAACCTGTTCTGGCACTTTTTGTTAAAAAGAAAAACTCTGAAATTTCACAAATTGTTTTGGAGGGCAAGAATTGGTTCGTTAGCACCAACAATATATATCTAAACAGAGGTAGCAGTGTTAATTGAGCTTTATGAAATAAAGAAAAGAAATAATGGTTACGCTTTAGAGCCTATTTTTATAAACCCTCAACACATAATCATGTTAACTGAAGATTTGCAAACCAAAACGGCTTTGCTGGAGGGTAAAATAAACTTAGGTATAAATAAAGCAGCGGACTTTACCAGAGTAAAAATAAATGAGACAAACTCTGTTTCCGAGGTTGTGGTTGTTGGCTCGCCTAAGTCAATACAATCTAAAATCTACAAGAGGTTACCAAACAAGACATTACTAAGGGGCTAATAAACATGAGATATTATCAAATATACGCTTGGACTGATTGTCCTTTTTGTGAAAATGCAAAACAACTTTTAATAGAAAAAAATGAGCAATTTATGTTTTGTTGTTTGGATCAATCTGATGCTCTCTTGGTTTTTCTAAAATCAAAATACGAATGGGAGACAGTTCCAATGATTCTTGAAAAACACACAGATAGTAACGATGAAAAATTAATCGGTGGCTATACGGATTTGGTTGAATACTTTAATGAAGAACAAAAACAGTCTCCCGTCTGAACCATTGGAGGTTCATGTGAGTTCACATGATAACTTGGATTCGTGCTTTTATCCATTTGGTAAATCGGATATTTGCAATTTACAAAAGATTGTAAATACTTTTTTGGTTGACTCCGATAAAGAGATAACCTTTTATAATACAACAGATGGCTGTTTAGAATTAATTTTATCGAAAAGACACAACGTCAAAAGCATCATTAAAGATGATCACCTATACATGGATTTTTGGAAGTGTATCGTAGAGGATGTTAATTACTTCTCCAAAGTCTTGGTCAGTATTTTTTCAAACTTTGACCCCAAGCATGTCGATGACTTTGTAGGCTTGATGGGAACCGCACTTGATAAATATGTTAAGTCGGCTTTTTTATATATAATAAAAAACTGCTGTGTACAAAATGAAAATGGCTCTCATGATTTGCATGATAGTTTTCGACCACAAGAGGTCATTGAAAACATGATTAAGATTAAAGATATAGAAATTGACAATGTTACATTTTACAAGACAATGCCTCCCAATATCGAGTCGGATTTGTTTTTTTATATAAATGATAGCGACAATTTAAAGACCTGTTTAGATTTATGTTCACAATATGATAGTTGGTTTTTGTTAACTGATTTGCAAAAAATTAACTTAAAACAAATAAAAAAAGAAAAAATTTTATTGTTAGATGAGCGGTATTTAATAACAAAAGAACCAAAAAAATGCAAAAAATGCTTAATTTTTTCTGTGAAAAGGTAAAATTATCATTTTTCATCTTTTTGTATAACTCGGTGTTTTTTAATTTTTAATTGCCTTGCCCTATATACTAATAGGGGGGGGCAATTTTGTTTTTGTTATTTTTATCACTGTTTTTTAGCTGCGATGTAACTGTAAGCGAAGATCCTTTCATCATAGACATACAATCTACACATGTATGTTCCTCCAAATCAAAAGGGTTGATCCGATCAAGGTCATCATCTGTCGAACTTTTAACTTATTATGAAGGTCA
>MDSZ01163629.1_pt1 | contig 15926 bp, 9 predicted proteins | sample 811201 | NCBI WGS metagenome assembly MDSZ01 (sample SAMN05326647, study PRJNA326480) | marine metagenome | isolation source: seawater | place: Indian Ocean: North | collected 2010
AATCTTTTTCCGATATGGTTTGGTGTATTTCATCATACATACATTTTAATTTAATGTCAAGCATATCTGTAAATAATTTTTCTCTTAAAGCACATTCATAATTTATATTTTTTATTGTTACACTTCTCCAATATAAAATATCATTAAATAAAGGGTGTGATTTTAATTCTCTTAACTTTTTACTATTATCACCCCATCTTAATTTAATCTCTTGTGCGATACGAGTACCTAGTGTTTTTGAAAAAGCGAGTAAACCTACAATAGCAACAAATACAAAAATTTGAAACGCATTAGGGTCTTGCGTATTCAAAAAAGACTCTATGTTAAATACGTCCTCCATAATATTAATAATCTGTATGCACACCTACAGCTTGTCTTAACAACCGATAATATTGAAAGCCTCTTTTTAGATGTAATGCAGAACAAAATCTACTTCTAATAAACTTTATTCTATTGTAAACATCAGTAGATGATTGTGGTATTATATCAGTTGACACCATTTTATATGTATTTTGTTTCATAAAATCAATGCTGAAATAAGCTTTTTGTTTATCTTTTTTACTCCAACCCTCTTTGTATGAGTATATCTTAGTTTGATATGCGTATCTAACATATATTATTGTGTTGTCAGGTATACCTGATAATTCAGGTGAAATCGCTATTGCTTTTTGTAATACTGTATCAGCATTAGGTCCGCCTTCAAGATTCCCTGTGCCATTTCTAAACTGAAAAGATTTTCGATTACGAAAACCAGAATCTGAAAATGTAGGGTCGTTTCTTCCATGAAACAAACTTAAATCAATAAATCTAGTTCTAGACAAAAAATTACCTATTAGTTTACCATATTTACCGGCTGTTAAAAGTCTATTTTCGACACCTTGACCACGACCAACTCTTAAACCACCTGTCTCTGTATAAATGTCAGTATCTGTTGCAGATAAAGAATATAAATTTTGTAGTGTTATACCTTTTGTTAAAACAGTAGTATTTTGAGTTTCGTCTTTATTCGCTATTCTTAATGCTCTTAGTTTTTCTTTACTAGATTTTGTAGGGTCTTCTAATTCGACTAATTTTTCATTTATTACTATGTCATTTTCTAACATATTATCAAAATATTTATTCATACCTAAATCTTGATTGTATTCACTAGCTTTAATTTCGTTTGTTATATATGGTAATGACATATTGCTCCTTTTTTAACTTTACCTGATATGAGTATATATTATTGATAATCTTGAACCTTGATAAACTGGATTACCCTCCCCATCTATCTCAAAATATGATCTAACTACGTCAGAGTTAATTGATTGGGCTCCACCTTTTGTAGCTGACCTGTGTGCTACTATGACTCTAGTGCTTTCAAAAAATTGACTAATTGTTCCTTGTGATTTTAGTTCTTCTATTGCAGTTTTTATTGAGTTTTGATTTGAAACAGGTCCTCTATGAACAACGTCAATGAAAATCTCTCTATTAAAACTAAATTCATCATCATTTAAATTTTGTGTAACTAAGTCAGGTGATACAAATCTATATAATTTTTTATGAAGAGTTGTTGAAGCTGATAATACCTCTTCTGATGTTGCAATTAAATTAGTGATATTACCAGGTGGTACAGCACTTTCAATATTAGCAGAAGGTATTATTTGTTCATATATTGAATCAGATTTTGCTATTCTAATAGCAGTTGCTCTATCAAGTGCATATTCTATACTTGAGTCAATGTAAACATCATTTTCAATGAGTCTAGATAAACATCTATTTTTATTTAACTTCTCATTATATTCATTCATGAAAATATTAACGTCTTCGTTTTTTGTATATGGTAATGACATCTTTTATATTTTCTCCTATTCTATCCAAGACTCTCTGTTGCTAACGTATTATGACCTTGATTTAACGCTTCTCTAACAAATTGATAGTCACCGTTTACTATTTTATACAAATATCTACAAATTAAGTGAGGTGGTAAAGCTCTATTCATCGCACCAAAGTTTCCTTCAAAAAACCCAAAATATGGTACTGTTTCATTAGTAGCGTCATCAAGTAATTGATTTACTAATTCAAATTCTAATATTTCTCCACCGCCAAGAAAAAAATCATCACTAGCAACTTCTAAAGGTTGATTTGGGTCTACATTAGTTGTAGGTTGATATTCTTCATAATAAGTAGAACGTCTACCTGTCCCACCTACACCATCTCTAAAATAGTGATCTTGAGGAAAACAAGTAAACAAAGCTAAAACATGAGTACCATTATTTGGTGTAAAATCTCTAAAAGGTCCTGCCTTTATTTCTTTTACAACTTCTTCAGGTGTAGGAAATCTATTAAATACAGAACCTCTTATCATACCAGGAGTCGGTTGACCTTCTATTGGAAAACTAATTTTCACAGGGTCATTTGTTCCTGCTCTTCCAGGAACAAAACCACCGTATTGATCCATAACACTTATTGTATTAGTGCTTCCAATCGGTACACCAGTTAAATCACATAAAACCATTCCATCTTTTAAACTACCTAAAAATTCACTATGTGTAGAAGCCGTTACGAACAAAGTATCTGAACCTGTTCCGTCTATTTTAATATCGGCTGTATTTGCCGATAGTGAGAAAATACCAGTGTGTTTATTACTAGGTGTACCTCTAAGTAAAGGTATTACACTACCAGAACCTTGAATTGATGAAGCAGTATGTGTTTGAACACTTGTTCTATTTCTTAATGATTTGATTGCAGATACAGGTGCAAAAGGTATATCGTTTGCAGTTAATTCAATAGTTTCAACTTTAGCGTTTAAATATTTATCATTAGCTAATAGTCTATTGAATACACGATTAACACTTGAAGCTTGTTTAAACTCATCTTCGTATACATGAATATCTTTTTTATCTGTATATGGTAAAGACATATTATTCCCCTGTAAATTCTACATTAAGTAATTGAGTATGCACTGGTTTTATATTTTCAACAATATCTCGAACAACAGTAGTAACACTTTTTCTTATTTTTTGTTTCTCTTTTTCACTCAACGCATCATCTATGTTAAGTCTAGAATTATTTATTCTAATTGAGAATAGATTTGATTTATGTAAAGGTATTGTTTGATACCTATAAAAACCATCAATTCTCTCTGCTAAATCATATAAACCGGCTTGTTGATCTAATAATGTCACATTTACTGAGTTTATAACAGCTTCTGCATATCCTGAACCAAATGCATTTTCATTACCTCCGGATAAGACTATGTGTAGTGAAGAACTTGCTGGTGTGAGTGCATTATTATTAAATCTTGCTCTGTGTGTTCCTGGTTCTGAGAATTGCATAATGGCACTATTACCACAAAATACAGACACACTACCACTAGCAAAATCTGAAGTTGTTACTGATACATCGTAAAACCCACTTATTGGGAAAGCATTCTTCTGAGTTATTCTAGGTCTGACACCATTATTTGAATCTCTAGAAAACATTTTAACACCACCTGTAGCTGTTTTTAATTTCATTTCTTCGTTATAAAAAAGACTAAATGATGCAGGATTTTGTGTTGTCGAGTCTATTCTTCTTACTAAAGTTGCATCATTCCCACCAGCATTTGTGATACCTGCTTGCACGTTAGTGAATACACCTGAGTCATTTTGATTAGCAATAAAGTTACTATGATGTTGTGTTGAAGATAATAAAGTGCTTTGATCTATTATATTTTTAATTTCAGTTGTATTAATATTTTCAAAATTGTAACCAACTAAAGCACCACTTGGTATATGATTTAAAGCTATGATACCACTTGTTTCACCATCTGTTAGTTCTCTGTTCCATTCATAATATCTTGAGAATGCTAAACTACTTCGAGATTGACTTAAGTATGGTGATACAGTGGTACACCCTACTCCAGGATTTTTAGTTTGTAAATCTAAATTAGAATTTGTTTTTGTTACAAATCTAAATCCACTTAACTTACTACTCATTGAAAATTTCTTAGTATTAGCAGAGTTCTTTTTCCTAAAGACTAACCATTTCCATTGTCCGTCAAATTCATCATTATGAATATCATAGGTAGCATCGGCGGCATATATATTTGTAGATGAACCACCTCTCCAAATTACCATAGCATTGCGTATGTTTGATGAAAATGTTGTTGAAGCTACAGGTAATATACCTATTTGGTCTTCACCATTTGCACCTCCTGTATCACCTATAATAGCCATATTTTCATCGTCAATCGCTGAGTCACCTGCAAGTGGTAAATGATCTGGAAATCTAACAAGAACGGCATATGATTTATCATCTGCTGAAAGTATGTCATTTGCATCTTTAATTTGAGCAAAACCAGATTTTGCAAAACTAATACATGGTCTAGTTGTATCATAACTTTTTAAAGCTTGTTCATTTCTAGTAATTTTACCATCATCTCCAGCACTGACTATCCAATTAGTAGGTGTTTGATTATATATGTCTATTGTGTCATCAAAACTTCTATCTGGGTTTGTCGTAGTATTATAACCATAAACATTTCCACCAGTTATAACTTGAGACCAACTTAAGAAGTCTGAATTTTTTAAAGTTTTAGGTTTTACTGGTATCTTTGATATATTTCCTTGAGATACTAAAAAGCTCTTTATGATTGCATGAGAAGTACTATTATTACCACTTAAGAAAGCTCTACCTGAATTAGGGTCTGCTGTACTATTAGGTATCGTATATTGCCATTCATGTACACCTGTAGTTGTAATAGTTTTTCCACCGTTACTTCTTAATGCACCTGGATTAGGTGAAGTACCACCTGATAATCTAAATGGTGCAACATTAACTTTAAAATTATAAGTAACACCAGGTTTAAGAGTTCCTTGACCTGTATGAATTTTAGATTGTCCTGATAAAATAACAGAGTTAAACAAATGAAAAATATCATGTAAAGGTCTATTTTTATCACCACCTGCTTTTAATTTATACTCATTAACAAAAGCTGATATTCTAGTTGCCGTACTAGACCCTAAACCTAACCCATTAGCATCGGCATCAAAGACTTTACCACCTGATAATTTCCAACCAGTTAGTGTAGTTGCTTCTGTATTCCAACTTCTAAAATAAGGGTCATTGTTTACTTTTTGAGAGTGAACTATCGCACTAGATTTTTCACTATTATCATGTTCATAATCTCGACCTCTTCTATATACGTTGTATAGTAAGTGATTACCGTCAGAGCCTATATCTATGTAATATCTTGTATTTAAAACTTCAGCAGATAATTGATCTATAAGTGTTAAAGAATTACCTGTTAAGTGATTGATGAGTGTATTACCTGAAACAGAAACATTTGTTTTGTAATCTTCATCATACATATTTTTTGCATTCATACTATTTGAATACATAATACCTGTGTTATAATCAAAGAAATCAAAGTTTAGAGGAGTTTCTTCTATGTAATTAAAATCTAGACCTGTAATTATAAATCTAGGTTCTATAGAACCAGTTAGAGTAGAATTTTCTGTAATATTTCCTGAAGGTGGGTAAACTGCTATTGCATTACCACCTCTCATAAAGTTTTTAGTACCTTTTAATTCATCGTAGTTAATATATTTAATTTTCTTTTCTGTTAAGTCTGACATACTTACAGCAGTTTCATTAAATTGTGTTATTGAACTCTGTATGACTTCTGGTGCATAAACATCTGGTTTTTCGTTTGTGTCAGGACCTTTAGTTACGGCAAATTGTCTATCAAACTCATTTGTAAAATATGCGTTTTTAAGAATAGCACCTTTTTGTTTATCTCTAATAGCGAATTTATTAGTGCGTGTCCCTGTTGTTGGATTGAAGTTAGTATAGTCTACTTGAAAGTCACCAACTAAAACACCTTGAGATGTTTTAAATATTTTTGACTTTTCACCTGATATTAACTGTTTAAGTTTTAGTCTTTTTTGGGACATTTCTTACCTTTTTTTTTATTTCCAAGAACCCCAAAAATTATTATTCCTCAAGGCCTCTTCCTCAGTAAATTTAACAAATCTCTTATTAAGTCTTCCTTCTCTTATACCTGAAAGTTTGACTACAACAAATTCAGGAACTTCATCTGCTATCAAAGATACGACTATTTTATTATCTACAATTTTTGCACCTACAATAGCAGGGTCTGATGCAACACAACTTATAGCATCTATTGTACCTTCTTCACAAACATTAATAAATTCTTCATCTATGTCTACTTCAATTATTAAATCTTTTTTACCTTCATTTGACAATAATGAATACTCAGATAAATTAATTTTTTGTATATCTTCAAATCTAGTCTCAGGCATTTCAGTACAAGCTAGTGAAACGTAATCACCGTCTTTACTTGGTACAATCGCATATTTGTCAGTTGCTGAAAGATATATTGTTGAAGAACCTTTTGCAGTTGTTCCACCTGATAAAGCTATACCATCACCGACTGTCATTATTGTTAGACCATGACTTCCTGTGTTAGTACCTTGACCAATATGTATTCTAGTATTACCAACAGGTGCGATACCGGCTGAGCCTGTTCCGTCATCACTTGCGTTAGGCGCCGTTTTAGCTGATAATGTTATATATCTTAAATCTCTAGAGTCATCAAGTGAAGCTGATAAATTATTAGTTAAAGAAAAATAGTTAAGTTTTGCAGAAGCATAACCTTGATTACTGAATTGTGTACCAGACGCCTCACCACTCATTGATATTTGAAAGAAATCATGATATGCACTTAAGAATGGTGCACCTATCGTATTGGCCGCACCTGCAAAAGGTCTCAATGATGATACTGCTGGTAATGTCGATACTTTTTTAATACTCATATTTTTATCCCTTCGCTAATTTAATAGCTTCCTCCAGCCGTACTACCTGGTGACTCATATTTATTTTCTTCACTCCAATTTGGTAATTCTGCTGTTACTTTTATTTTCATCTTTTTAAAGTCTGTAACACTATAGGTATAATCTGTCATTAAGAAATAATCTCTATCTGCGAACTCGTCTTGTTCATAAGTTATTATCTCACCAAACTCACCCCAACTTAAATCATCAGGTGTTAATTTACCATTTGTACTGACTTCATCACGAACAAATAAATTTGTTCTAAGTTTATATCCTCTACTATTTATACCATTTGACTCATAAAATCTGAAGTCAAAATGGTCACTAGTCAATCTAATATTATCTATTGTCAAACCACCTGCTGTTTGAAATAAATCCATACCTCTTGTAGCAGAAACTGTAACTCCCGATGTTATTTGGAAAGTATTAGCTGATAATGTTCTTGTATTTCCTTTTGATGATTTTAAAACTTGAATATTAATAGCAGATGGTGACATATATCTTAAATCAAGAGTGCTATGGTCTGTAGAGTGACTGATACCTGTACCAGCAGTTAACGACCTAGATAAAGAGTGTGTTACTGCTCTGTCTGTTCTATAAGGGTTTGCATAAATATCATTTGCAGACATGGCCACAGAAGGTAATGCAGTGCCTCTATTTCTCCAAAATTTCATATTACCAGCTTGACCTGGGAAACTAATAAAGTGTGCTAGATCACCAACAGGGTAAAAATGATGTATAGAGTCTTGTCCTGCTGTATTAGTTATATCATATACTTCACTAGGATTTCTATAAACACCTTTTGCAAAAGACTCACCTAATAATTCAAAGTCTACAACTGTAATACCATTATTAGGAGTTTTATATAAAGAAGTACCAGATAAATCAAAAGCACCTGACGTATTAGCAGTTTGACCATATCCTATTGTATAACCCTTGTGACTTAATGTTGAAGGTGATGTATCACCAAAGAATGAAACTTTTGGTACAAAAGTATCTTCAAATAACTCTATTGAGTCTATAGCACCTTCTGAGGCGAAACCTGATGTCGTTGCACCTACATAATTTTGTAAGTAACCACTAGGTCTTTCTGATTCAAAACCTATTGATAATATATCATTTGTAAACGAAGTCTTAAAAGTATTTCTTGTAGGGTCAGCTTCATTATAAGGTACAGATACTGAATCGGTTTGTTCAACAAATAGTCCAAGATTATCAGGGTCAAAACACTGTTGAAGAACATTTACAACATTATTATTAGACGCAGATAAACCTATCGAAGTGCTAGATGTTACTGATACTATATTTATGATACCATCTATAACATTAATACCAGCTATTTTATTACCTGCTGGTACTTGTATCAATTCAACTTTATGACTAGGGTTTCTAATAAATTTAATTTCGTTATATTGTCCAACTGAATTAAATTCTTGTGATACCGTTCCAACAACGACCTTTGAGTCAAAAGTATTATCAACAATTAGATAAAGAGTATCTATAGTGAAACCTATATCATAAATTCTATCAGCATTATTAGATAATTGAGAGTGTCCATTTATATTTAGATTTGCATCAGAATTGTTTATGTTAGAACTTACATCAACAGCCGGTATAGGAAGAGGATGGTCGTTCTTTCTTAAAAATAATTCACCTGTGTTTTCAAATTCATTTTCATCTTTATATAACATATAGTGATTTTGATATTGGTCAGTTGTATACTTATAAAGGACTTTTCCAGATAGTGATAAAATATTATTTCTATATGTGTTTAATTGAGTTTTTATTCTTGTTAGTTCAGAATCTGTTAAATCTAAATGTCCATAAAAATGAGCAGAGTTTGCCGTAAACCAAGCATTTGAATTGGCTGCATTTATGAAAGTATTTAAAGCATTGTAGTTAAAGGGACCGTCAATATCTGTACCTGAATTTACTATCGATAAAGTATTAAGATTTGTATCTTGTTCATATTTAGTTTGATAACCTGTATTCTCAATATTAGCTTTACGCCATGAGTCAACAGTAGCACCACTAACTGTGATTTGCTGAACAATATTACCAGTTAAATACGCAGTTGAAGAACTTTCAGATTCGTAATCAATAGAATCATTTACAAGATCATAACCTCTTACTTTTTTCTCAACAATATTATTGATAAAAGGATGAGGTGCAAAAGTAGCCGTGTTTGTATTTTTAAAGTTTGCATAAGGTAAATCACCGGATTGACTACCAGTATATTTGTAATAAGCATCACTACCTCTATCAATTTCTGTTGTTTCTACTATAGCAGGTAAACCAGCCGTTAAAACTTTACTAAATGTAGGTTTTGAAAGAGCAATACCATTGTGTCTAAATCTATTATCATTACCATGATTTTTACTTGTATTACCAGTAAAAGGTGATGTATCAGTATACATTGGACCAGATGTCATACCTGATACAAATAACGAGTATGCACTAGTCACTGCACCTGAGGCCGCCCAAATATAACCATTAACTTCTTGCCATTCACCTGTTGTTGTTGGTGTATCCATAACTAAAGGTGAATAAAAGGCAGATACTGCCGATAATGAAGTATCACCTGATGAAGCTGTTGATTGAGGTGTTGGACCGGATATAACTAATTTTAATTTATTAGTAACATTAGGAACCCAAGCAAAACAATTAAAATAATATAAATCACCTTTGTAAGAATCATTACCTGAAACTGATGTGCTTAAGTGAATATGAGTCGCAGGTATATGTGTTTTATAAGTTCTATTACCTACTGTTTTATAATCAGAAGTACCTGAGAGACCACTCAAAGATATAAGTGTAGCAGTCAACTCTTCTTGTTGAACTTGTATTGTCGTAGGAAAACCACCACTACCACCACTTAATACTCCAGAAACAAGTGTTTGTCTGTTATCTGTTGAGCTTCTTTTATGAAAAACAGCAGAAGTAATTATAGCATTACCACCATTAGTACCGAAAGTATTAGAACTATAATCTAAACCTTTAAATGTTTCACCATGTTTAAACCAACCGTCATGATTATCTATCGGTCTGTGTCCTCTATTTCTAGGGTTTGCTACACCTGAGTCACCTGTATGTAAATGGTGAGCCTGATGTTGTGATGTATTCAAACCACTAGGTGAGTGAAAGAAGAAACCTGAGGCAGGTTTTTTACCAGCAGTTCCACCACCTGCATTTGTGCCTAATTGTGTAGGTAAATTAGTACCAGGTCCCTCACGATAAAAAGTAGAAGGGTCTTGTAATACTTGTTCAATAGCTCTTCGAACTAATGTGCTTAAACTAAGTGATAGTGTGCTTTCAGTTTGTGTAGGTGCACCATGATTAAATACTTGATTTAAAAATTTGTATAGTTCTGTGTAGTATTCGTCATTTGATGTTGTATTTAAATCTAAACCTACTATATTTCTATAAAAGTTTATTACATCACCCGATAGTATCTCATTACTTTGACTACCACTAACAGGTGCAGTCCAATATCTTTCATTTAATCCACTAGTGCTAGTATAAAATGCACCAGTTGATGATATATTCATGTATTCAGTAGTATCAAAATACTCAACTACATCAACATCAAAATTTGATAATTCTTCTAACTCAACAGATGACATCAATTCTTTTGCATTGTTAGACAATCTCCAATTTAGTTTGTGACTGTAGATATGTCTTCTCATAAAATCTTTTATTAATATTTTTATGAGTTGACTAGTACCTAATAAATTATGTTTTCTAACTAGTCTTTTTAATTCTTGACGAAGATAAGATGCATTAAAGGATATATTTCTAAGTTTTTTAGCTGTTCGAACTATTAAATCTTCATCAATAAAAAACTGACCATCTTCATTAATTTGTAATAGTAAATCAGTACCACCTGTCACCTCAAGAAATCGTGTATCTGCATTATATGTTGAAAAAGCTGTTGATTGATCTGAATTTATTCTATCTACTAATTTAAAGTATCTTTTAACAGTTCTTTCTCTTTCTTGAGAAAACCTAGATACGTTTTTAATATCTGTTCTTTTATTTAATCTTCTGTCTAGCTCTAGCTCAAGTACTCTTTGTTCACTTACTGTATAATTCGAAAATGAGTCTTTACCTTCTTGTATATCATCAACAATAAGACCCTCGACAAATGAACTTGATACACCTAATTTAGATTTTAGCTCTTCAATCTCTGGTGACTTTTTCTGATTTGTGACGTTAAACAAAGACGCATCATATAATTGGTCACCTAACTCATTCCATATTGGTTTACCTGATAAAGCTAATTCATTTTCTCTATATTTTAAATTAACAAATGTACTTAAAACATCAGTGAATACATCATCAACATATGTTTGATATTTTTCATCATCTGTAATATACAATGCACTAGTTACTGAAAACTGTGTACTTAGATAATTAGTAATTGTTGAACCAGCTTTTGTCATTGTAGAATAATCGTAAGGATTGTAAGTTGTATTCAAACCTTCAGGAGACCCTGATACTTGTCTAAATATTGTGTCTCTTGTATCAATATCTAATACTTTTGGTGTTTTAAGAAGAATATTTTTATCTATTGAAAATAAATTTAATAATTTATTAATTTCTTCTGGATAATCAAATGTTAATTGAGGTAAACTTCCTGTGTAACCTAATTCATAAGCCAACCCGGCTAGATGTGTCAACTCACAGGTATCTATATCTCTTATATTTTGATTTAAGTGTTTTATTTTAGAATAAATCTCAGCACCTTCTACATCAGCAACTGCTGATACATATTTCCAAAATGTTGAGTATTCATTTTCTATACCTTGATTCGCAACAAAAAGATTAAAACCTTTTTGCCAATCTTCATGACCTATAGCATCTGAATATTTTTTAGTTATTGAAAAAACGTCACCAAATTTTTTAAGGTCAGTGTATGATTTACCGTTGTAAGCCATTTTAGTATTCTACCTCATTTACGCCATACGCACTTTGAGTTATTATTTTAATTCTATTATTCATTGAAGACTCGGTTAGTCGAGGGTACATAAATTCCTCTAATTTGTAATTACCTGTTACAAGCTCTCTATCTGCACCGTTAAGTATGTTTGGTGTCCATTTAGCAAACTTGAGTCCATTATAATAAATTACATTATTACTACCTGTCGCTTTATAAACTGTTCTGATATTTTTAACACCGTCTATGCTAATTAAAGCATTATATAATGAATCAAAATTAACAGTTACTCCTAATCTTTGATTTTCTGTAGAGAAGAAACTTATAATAAAACTATTAACTTTATTTTTAATTCTCTGAGGTGCCTCTAAAGTTGAAGGATTTAATTCAACTTCAATATAGTTTTCAAAGTTAGGATCCCAATCTGAGATATTATAACCAGGGTCATTAGCACAAGGTACGAATAATGATATGATAGGGTCAAATATAACAAGTTCACCTGTTAATGCTTTTCTACTTTCTACATCTCTTCTTATATTCTCTTTTGGTATTGGATATCCACTTTTCATTTGTACCCAAGCATAAACATTATTAAAATCACAAGAGTCTACAAATTGATATCCGTATCTTGATCTCAAATCATTAGATAAGTAAAATCCACTATCACCTTGATATACAACACCTGAGTTATATAACCATCTTAAAAAAGTTCTCATATATTCAAAGTTATTCATGACTTTAACATCGATTACATCTTTGAAAAACTCACCTCTTATAAAAGAACTATAATCATTAGTTGTTACTAATCTACCACCAGATCTGAAATGATTAGGTGCCGTAAATCTTATATCATCAACAGATTCTTCAACTTGAGGATTTGAAGATTGAGAATAATTGTTAACTACAATACTAGCTGGTATTGTTAAATTATTTGAATTTACTAAATTAGAATATTCTTCAGATACCACATTTCTCAAAGTATTTGTTTTTAGACCAGCTATAGAAGTCGTTAAAGATAAATTAGAAATATCTCTAGGTAATACAGTTCCATCAGGTCCATTACTTTTTAAATAAACAACATAAATCTTGTCACCACTTTGTAATCTAGAGCCATAAATTCCATCACCAAATCTTAATTGAACATTTTTAAATTCATCTAATCTTAACTCAAATATTTTATCATTCGATGAATACGTTCTCTGATTAACAGGGTCTAAAAATACTGAGTTTCTTACAGGTTTAAATACAAAAAATTGTCCACCTCTTTCAACGATTGCGTGTACAAATGGAAAAGCTGTATATGATTTAGTTGAATTTTCACTGTATAAATTATCACAAGTAAATGTTTCAAAAGGTATCCCATCTGCAATGAAAGGACTTTCATAAAGAGTCCATTTACCATTATGTAAAGTTATATTATTATTAACAGAACCTTGTGCAACTGTAGGGTCATCATACAAGAAATGATAATCAACAGTTGAAAATGTTACTTCATTTCCATTTTCGTCAGTTCTACCTAAACTTACAGATGAATAAGGTGGTAAAACAGTGTTGTTAAGTGTGGTAGGGACTCCACTTAAAACAGTGTCAACTTGTGCTGTTGAATATCCATCAGGATTATAATCTAAAAATTTAACAATTCTATTTATGTTTTCATAAAATTGTGCGTCACTAGCCATCGCTTCGTTACCAGCTTGATTGATGTAATATTGAAGTGTCTGAAAAGAGTAAGCAACAATATCTATGAATATAGATAAATCTGACCCTGGATATATTTGGTCTGTAAAATCTGAATTTTCTGCTAGTCTCTGTTCAATACGTCTTTTTATTGAATACGCATCAAAACTTAAATATTCTTTTCCTATTGCCATTTATTTTCTCCTATCATATTAGTAGCCACCTCCGCCGCCACCTCCTGATGAACCTCCTCCTCCAGAACCACCAGTACTTCCTCCTCCTACAGAAGTTGTAGTTCCACCAAAGTTAGTTGCTGTTCTCGTAACTGTTGAGACACCTACTGGTGCATTAGCACCACTACCACCAAGCACGATAACATCAAAATCAAAATAAGACGTTACCTCAAGTTTAGGTACTAAATAGTCAACTCGTATTCTTAATTCATTTTCATCTTCATTTGGTGTTACCTGAATATTAGTTACAGTAACTTCAGGCTCAAAACTCATGATGTCTCTAACTATTGACTTTGCATTAGTAATTGTTACTTCATTCATTGGTTCATATTTAATTTGTTCTAATGCATTACCTAAAGTTGGAAAAAGAACTCTACTACCTGTTGTCCAAGAAAATAAATTATTAATTCTATTTTTAATAGCATCTAAATCTTTTCTAGAATTTTTAACTGTTATATTTCTTATGTTAACATCTTTAAATGTAGAACCAGTTATTCTATTTTTTTGATTGGGTTTTAGTCTTACTCTTACACTCATTTATGGTCTTTCCATTAAGAATTACTTAATGATATTTACTGTTTTTTTATTAAAAATTTTATCGATTTAATACACCATACTCAGTTATTAACACACCTTCACTAGGAATATTGGTTTGCTCTTCATCTGGTTCTTCTTCAATATTTATAGTTTTACCTTCACTATCTGAGATTAATAATTGATTAATTACAAAACCTGGTACAATCACACAAACAACTGAAAAATTAAATAGTTCTTTTAGTCCTGGTAATTTTAATTTTAGTCCAACTAATTTAGTTATGTCTTCAATGAGTTTATTGATTAACTTTAATTTAAATTGTGCTAAATCTGAAGCCATGTTCATGATTGAAAATTTAAGTTCAAATTCAGGTAGTTTAAATCCTGGTATAAGAGGGTCTGGTATATCAAATAAACTAAAAGGTCCTATTTTTAAATTTCTTAACTTGTCTATAGCTTCTTCTATTTGTCTTCTAGCTTCAGCTACATCTTCACTTAATTCTGATATAATTAATTGATATATATCACTTACTGTAGGTATTTTAGGAAGAAGTAATTTTAAATTACCAAGACTTAAATCTTCTAATTTTTCAAGTATCTTTGATATTATTTCCTCCATAAAATTCATCATCAGTTTTGCTATCTCTGTTTGTATTGACTGAACTATAAGATGTATTCTCAAAGATGGTATCTCAACACTGTCAAAAAGTTTAAAAGATTTAGTCAGACCTGCTATATCAAACCCTATACGTTCTATTAAATCAAATATATCTTCAATTATTTCTTGTGCTTTTTTAAGTTCACTAGGTATTTTTATTTTAGATATTAAACTTCTAATAGAAAATCTTGGTATACCTAATTCTGGTAATTTAAAACTTCTAAATTCTAAATTTGAAAAATCTAAATTATTTATTAACTCTAAGAATTGAGAAACTGTAATAGTGCCTAATTTTACCAACTTTCCTGTTAAATCAGGTATCTCTATTTCAGTTAATCGTATATCAGATAATCTTAAATTTAATCTTGGTATTCTAAAATTTCTACCTATGATGTCTGCTAAACTTGAATCACCTAAAAGTTTGTTCAAAGGTATTGAAAATACAGATGTTAAATCCTGCATTAATTCTTTTATTTTATCAGTAAGTGCTGTTGGGTCTATAGGTGGTAAAAAATCTTGAAAGTTAAACTCTAAATTACCTATTCTGATAAGAGGTTTAGGTATCAAATCAAATACATTTAAATTAAGTAAAGATATACCTGCGTCTTCAAGTAATGCGTTAACTTTATCTATGATTTCTTGTAATTTTGATAATAATAGCTCGATTATTTTTAAAGGTAAATTACTGAATATAGCTGATATTTTTAAATGAGCTTCTAAAGACGGAAACTTTAAGTCATCGAATAAAGGATTTGGTAATCCAGGTAAGTCGGGAAAATCTAATTCAAAATCTTTTAAGTATTTTCCAGGTATTTGATAAATCTTATTTATTAATTCTTGAAGACTAGATAAAGTAGGAAAAGGTATATCAGGTAAAGGGTCAATACAAATCTTTTTTAGTGAGTCATTTTCTGTAGCATCAGCATAAATAATAATTTCATCTATATCAAATATTTTTTGTTCAGCTCTTATAAGGTCTTTTAAACTTGTTATTTCCGTATAATTTAATTTACTATAATCAGGCATGACTAGTAACCTCCGCCACCACCACCTGATGAACCTCCTCCAGT
>MDSZ01155465.1_pt1 | contig 15925 bp, 15 predicted proteins | sample 811201 | NCBI WGS metagenome assembly MDSZ01 (sample SAMN05326647, study PRJNA326480) | marine metagenome | isolation source: seawater | place: Indian Ocean: North | collected 2010
AATGGGCATATGCTCTGCATCCTTCGGTTGATGTAAGTACATTGAGCTCGCGTGGCAATGGAACTGAATACACCAGATCATCACTACTGACTACAACAGATACAAGAAAAATTAACACACAAGTAGCATCTGGCGTTAGTAGTTTTCCATCACAAGGCTCGCTGGGCGGAATAGGTACTGTAACAACTAATGTTGAATTATTTCAATACGTACTAAATCAAAACTCTGAGCTGTTTCAAGGAAGAACTAAAGTAGACAACAGGCCTCCAAGAACATATCCAATATATTGGGATGGGTCAGCTATAAGGCCAATGAGTCAGCAAGATATGTTTGACACTTTTTATTCAACTGCTTTGACAGAACTTGCAGACGGAACGGATCAAGATGGAACGTTTAGAATTTCCACTGATGCGAGCTTAGCTGGACATACCGGAAACAATGCAACTAAAGTATGGAGTGTTGGCGTTCTACCCGGCGGAAATATAGGGCCTTTACCTGATGGAGATGGTAGCGGAAGCGTGACTGGAATGATAGACACCCGAGCAAATGCTGGTGCGTATTCTATCCCATCACAAGTGTATGGGGATCAGCCTACAACTATAAACACATACACGGTTCTTCAAACTTACTCAGGAGATAATCCACCTGCAACTTTGAAACCTTTATACATCGATTCAGCTGGTGACGCGTTTCAATTTAAGCTTGAAAGAATGCCGTACTATAATTCTGGCAATAACAGCGTAGATGATGACTTAACATATTTGTCAGCATTGATAGGTAAAGATATGATGGCATACGCTTCATATAAAGCAGCAAGCACAAATCAAAGAATACGTTATCACGCTTCATCTGGAAATATTAGAGGTTCTCAAATGACCGACACGGTGCTGAATGGATCTGGTGCATACACTACTCACCAGTTCAATACAGATAACTATACTGCGGCCATCTTTCCTAATGGATCGCCAGTGACACAGAACACATACACATTAAGAATAGAAAACGCATAGGAGTTAATTATGTCATTAGAAAATGCAAAACTTATGATGGCCTACTACACACATGAAGATAGGACTAACTGTAGAGCCGAATGGATGAAAGATGATGGTAATATCTATGCTGAAGACATTAGGCCAGAACCTGGGAATGCACTATGGGAAGATCTCTTAGAGCACTGTGATCTCGAAGACATTCAGAACTGGACATTTCAATATCAGCATGAATCAAGAAAAGGATTTGAAGAAGATGTTATTGAGGTCGCAAGGAAAGAAGGTTTAGTTTGGGATGTGAGAGATGCTGATGCAATGGAACTCTATAAAGGATTTGCAAAAGCTATCTTTGATAATGATTGGGAAAATGATAAGTTAGCAAAAGAAAAATTATTCTGCTTTAAGCTTCAGGTGTTTGAACTAAATACTTTTAAGAAGTCAAAGAATAAAGAACTGAAAAGCCAACTTAGGAAATGCCAGAATATGATAGAGGCGGTGACTATAGCATGTCAGATTCATCAAGAAATGTACAGCTAGAAAAAATTATAAAGCAATCTTCTTGGTGCCAAAGAAACTGGAATCTATCTAAATCAATATCCGAAAGAGATATCCAAACTTTAAAGTACGCGGTCACTCATTGTCCAAGTAAACAGAATCGCGTATTTTACAAAGCTCTATTCATTCAAGATAGAAATATCATACAAGCAATTCATGATTCATCTGATTCATTTACTATCAGATGGGATCCTCATGAAGCTGTTACCAATACACAAACACTAGCAAATCTTTTAGTAGTCTTTGTAAGAGACAGAGATGAAAACACACTTGCGCGTACAGAAAAAGAATATGACAAAGGTGTGATAGATGGAAAAACTAAAACTGATGAAGATCGTTCAGTAGGAATTGCAGGAGCGTATCTAGCATTTGCTGCCAATATGTTAGGATACAGAACAGGATTTTATAACATACTTCATAATAAGAAAAGAGTTGAGTCTATACTAAACACTTCTAATGTCTTGCTTTCTGTAGGTGTTGGATTTCATAATGAAGACGTGAATATCAGACAATCTCATGTTTGGCCTGAATTTACATATCCATCGTTTGAAAAAAATATTCAGGTTGAAGACATATGATTGATCAACTTCATTACTGTCTTATCATTTATCTCAATATTGAAAACTAGAAATGAGCAATCATAAACTGCAAACACAGTATGTTCTTGTAAAGTGTTTATGAAATAAGCTCGACCGTGTTCAAAAAATAGTGGCTTATCCTCAAGACAAAACCACATCGAAGGTGGGTTACAATTCTTCAGTGGCACAAATAGTCTAAATACATCTACACTTCCACGTGGTCCACCATGATCTCTATGAGGTGGAAACATTCCTCCCGGCTGCATGCGAATAACATGACTCCTACCGACATATCCGTCAAAAGGATCTGTATAAGTTCGAACATAATCAGCGGCTTCAGTAGGTTGGTTAAATGACATTTCATTCAACCTAACTTTATTCTCTATACAATATTCCTTGACTGAATCTAAATCTGGTATACCAGTGAATCCTCCATCCAATGAATATAGGCTTAATCCTTCACGCCCAGGTTTCTTTCTAGGATTGTATGGTTTCCATAAATGAGAAAAGTGTTTAAGATCACTTAACGTTTCATTTGGAGATTGATAAAGGTTTAAAGAAAATTTAGACCCATACTGCAGGATATCTTTATATGTCGACATATTTACTCCACCACCCTTCTTCTTTCATGTGTTCATGTCTTTGATTGAATAGGTACACCGGATAATCCTTCTCTTCCTGTTCAGTTTGAAAAGAAACAAATCCATCCTCAAATAATTTAGGCTTGAAGTATTTCCAAAGATACTCATCTATGCCTTTCCAGAATCTTGTGTAGTACCAATCTAAATCTTCATGTATTTTATCATGTATATGTGAGTAGTCTCCACGCCAGGATAATATACTTGAGTTCATAGGTAATGTGTTCCAACTTGGCTTGAGTGCATGTAGTTCTTCGGTTAGAAATCTATTACAATCTCCTTTTATGATTGTGTCAAGATCAAAGTATATATTTTGGCAATCATCTTTAAAGTACTTGAACATCAGTAACTTATTAAATGTATTGTACTCATCATTGTAGACGTGATCTCTTATCACATGAAAGGAATCGTATTTGATATTTGAATATGTATCAATCATATGCTTGATTCTATTCTCATACCAAACATCATACTTAGCACCGGTTCGTACTAATATAACTCTAGTCAAGACTGTACTCGAAATTTTGGCAGGTTTCAGATTTGTTGATAAGCTTTGCACCATTTCTAATATGAAACTTAGTAGCCATCTCTGTTAATGGACTCAATGTGACAAGCCTTTTTATTGAATATGATTCTTTCACTAAAGCTTGTAACTCATTCACAATAGTTCTTCCAGCTCCCGGTTTGTTACTCCATACAGTGTATGCAACGGCGATGGATCCTGTAGTGAAACGTTCACGAATATCATCCATTGTTCTACCACATCCGAGACATATATCATTTTCATCAAGTTTACAGACTCCTATGCAAGGTGAATCTTCTAGTTTGAAAAGTTCTAATTCCTCTTCGCTGGTTGGCACTTCTTTACAATGACATACACATATTACTGCAGACAAGTCGTCTAGCACAAACACTTGTTTTCCAGAACCTATCTTTTCAAGATGAGGTCTTACTGGATCTTCCTTAAGAATCTCTAATTCATTTTCTTCTATTTCTCTAACCAAAGCTATACTCAAAATTTTTATTTACGTGGTGAATTAAATGTGCAATCACTGTATGATCTGGCATACCCGGTCTTCTCTTATCCAGTATATAATTCCATGCATCTCCTGTATTGTGATGAGGCACACCATACTTTTCAATAATATATGTTATGAACACTTCGTTGTTATAACAAAAATATTTTGAAATCTCTTCAGGATACAGGCTATCTTCTTTTGCTTCATCCAATGTATCCTTACATTCTTGTAGTCTTTCTTCAAACGACAAATTCTTTATGACTTCCTTTCCTGCTGTCACTACTCCTGTATTGTACAGGATAGGACTTGTGTCTTTATCTTCCAGCTGTAGCATTGCATTCTTTGCGCAGGTTTTAACATACACGTTCCTCTCATCAAATGCATCATTGTCAAATAAGAATTGTAATCTTTCACCTCTTATCTGACCAACATAACTTCTTTCTAATGATAGAGCATTAATCTTGCTGAGATCCAGCTCCTCAAATACATTTTTATTTGTGTTAGGAACCACATCAAAATCAAGATAGCATACTTCATCATATCCTTCTTTCACAAAGTCTTGTAAAGCAATGAGCTTTTCCAAGTTAACGTCTACATAATCTCGTATCTCTGTATTGATTAAGATATAATCAGCCTTGCATCTTTCAGCATATACTTTCTGTAAAGATTCCAGATGTTCTTTATATGCTTCATACTTTGATCTCTTATCATCAGGCGCAGACGAATGCTCCTTGAGATCATTCGTATAGATGCTGTATATTATTCTCTTTGCACCATGATTTGACATAGCTAAACCTCTTATTCACGATATGTATTATCTTGGCCTCTTCTTGAATATGACTAGTCTTATCAAAAAACATATGCCAATCATTATCCAGTAGTTGAGTAGGAACTTTATTGAGCATTGTTTTATATCCCCAAATAGTTTCGTTGTCCCAACCAAACATTGACCTCACATAGTCAGGCCACATCCCATTATCATCCTCTTTCAACTCATCCATCATATTCATAACATAATCAAAGTCATCAAAATAATTAAGACGGTTCAGATGTTCTCTATTTATTCCTATGATTCCGGTATTAAACACCTGTGAGTAATCACCATCGATCCCATCATATAAAACCATGGCTCTTTGATTCCAATACTTTGCGGTAGGAGATCTATTAGAAGCTTTACCAAACTTCTTTCTTTGCCTTTCATCAAATAGTATATGCTCTAAAAATTGAACAGCTCTATCTGTACTTGTCTTTATAGCTATTCCATCATTTAGATTCCATACATCAAAGAAGTTTTCGGTAGTTACTGGAACAGCATCAAAATCTAGATAAAGGATCTCATCATATTCATTAGCAAGCTCATATAATAAATGCAGCTTATAAAAGTTAACTATGTTGTATCCAGTTATCTGAGGATATTTATTCTGAAACCATGCCTGATAGTCTAAGTATTTTTTATCAGCTATAAATAACTTATAGTCTACGCCTATCTTGTCAGCATACTGTTCATGCATTTTTGTGAGCCAAGGCGACCACTCTTGAAATAAAAGTTTTGTTCTCTCTGTCTTTGGAAGAGTGTCACCTAAGTAAGGCGGTTGATAGTCCAGCATTTCTTTTGGAATATCAATATATAGACTGTATATAATTCTTTTCATGGATATATGTATTATGCTTTATAACTACCACACTCTTCTAGACGTGATTGATTACAGTTCAGAGATCAGTCCGAAGCATGTTAGACCTTTGATCAGGCATCTTACTAATGAGCAACTTGAAAGTAAGAAGTGGGTATGTGATGAACTTGAAACTTATATGAAAGCTATTGATGAGCCGAACGTGCTAGTCCTAGCCGGTTGGTTCGGATTGCTTGCACAAATGATTCGTAATAGATATGATGCTAAAGTAACATCAATTGATATTGATCCTATGTGTGCTAAGTTTGGAAGAATGCTTTATGACAAAGATATTACATTCAAGCACAAGGCAATAGAAGACTTTGGGCATAGAGATACCCGAAGTCATAATATCATTATATGTACATCATGCGAACATGTTTCAGATGAAGTTCTTCATGATTTCCTTTCTTTAAGAGAACTTGGAACGTTGGTTATACTTCAATCTAATAACTATTATATACCAGAACACATCAATTGTAAACCAAAAAATGAAGATTTTGTAAAAAGTTTGCCTCTCAGAAAGGTGTTGTATAGTGAAACGATGTCTTTTGAAAGATATGACAGGTACATGGTCATAGGATTATAAATAGATCCGAAGGAACTTTATTTAGAGATAGGCCATGGCACAATACGAAGAACTACAAATTGACCAGGGCACTGATGTATCTATCAATCTTGAACTCACAGATACAGCCGGTGTCATAAAGAACTTGACTGGCTATACTGTCAAGGCTGGAATAAAAAAGACATATAACACAAAAGACTCGGACGCAACTCTATTCACATCGACAATCACATCTCCTTCAACAGCAGGTAAAGTCAACTTAGCTTTGACTAATATACAGACCAATACTACCAATATGCCGGCTGGAAGATATGTGTATGATGTAGAGTTGTCAAAACTTGATAGTAGCAACAATAATATAATTGAAAGAATTCTTGAAGGTATCGTTACTGTAAAGCCCCAAGTCACGCCCTAGGAGACGTTGATGGCAACAAAGGTAATAGTAGGCGACAAGACGATTGTCAAAAAAGTCGTTGTCGGCGTACCTCAATCGCAGAACATTGCTGCGCAAGGTCTTATAGCTACACTTGGCGATGTTGACGGTACGGTCAATAGATCAAACGGTGTACTTTTAAGATATGATTCTGATGCTGCAAAGTGGAAACACATTCAGCTTAAGACTGCACTTGCTCAAAATATCAGTATCACTAATGTTCCAAATGTAGGTGGAACTCTTGCTTTTGATTCGAATGCTGGTGGTGTATTTACATTCACCGGTCCTACTCCTACACAGATAAGACAACACTACAGCGCCTTTTCTCAAAATAACGATCTTACCTATGATTCAACAACAGGTAAGTTTAGCTTTAATGATTCTGACTTTGCACGAACAGATCGCAGAGACATATATCACAGGGGATTAAAGCTTCCAACTGCTCAACATATAAGTTTCAAAGATTCATCTACTACCATAAAAGAATCTGGTGGTGATTTTGAATTTAGAAATAAATCAGGCAATATTAATATACTGCCTAATGACGGCCAATCACTTGTTGTAAAATCAGATAGTGATGGCTCACTTATCATACAGGCAAGTGATGTTGGTGGTGTACAACTTTATCATACAAGCGGAAAAGAAAGATTTACAACAACTGACTCTGGTGTAAGAGTTAAAGGTGACTTTATTGTCGATTCAGATGCGGTTGTTAACGGAACACTTTATGTCAAGCAGGCCACAACCCTTAACAGTACGTTAACGGTTGAAGATTCAGCTCATATTAAAGATGGGTTGACAGTTGATTCAGATCTTAAAGTAAAAGGTAATATTATTGTTGATGGAACTCTTACGAGTTCTATTACACCTGCAAATGTAAGAGAACATTTCAGTGCAGGTGGAGATCTTACTTATGATTCTTCAACTGGTAAGTTTAGCTTTGACGTTGAGGCAGTATACACAAAAGCTAATTTTGATTCTGATTTAGGATTAGCAAACACAGGACAACTTCCAGAAGGAAGCAATTTATATTTCACCACAGCTAGAGCACGCCAATCAGTATCTGTAACTGACAATGGAGGTGATGGATCACTTTCATATGATAGTGGAACTGGTGTTATATCATACACAGGACCTAGTGCTGAAGAAGCACGGCTTCATATTTCTGTTAATGATGTCGGTGGCGACGGAAGTCTTTCTTATGATAACACTTCAGGTGTCATAACATACACAGGTCCAAGTGCTGCTGAAGTACGAGCACACTTTAGTGCTGGTGCAAGTTTAACTTACGATGCTTCAACCGGTCAATTCACGACAAACCAAGCACTCGACTCAAACAGCAATGTTACTTTCAATCAAGTAAGAGGCCCTGCTGAATTCATCATTGATCCGGCTGCTGTAGGTGATAACACTGGAACAGTCAAGATCCTAGGTAACTTACAGGTTGAAGGAACACAGACTACGCTCAACTCAACTGCAGTTACTATAAATGATAAGAACATTGTAATTGCAGATAGTGCTGCTGATAGTTCAGCCTTACATGGTGGAGGCATTACATTTGGTGGTGCTAACATTGGCAATAAACCTACATTTAGTTATTCTCACGCTGATAAGAGATTTCAGTTCAATAGAAATATACAGGCTGACAGTTTTATTGGTGACGTCACAGGTAATGTAACCGGTAACTTAACCGGAAATGTTACAGGTCAAGTCAGTGACATATCAAATCATACTACTAGTGATTTAGCAGAAGGTTCAAATTTATATTACACTGACACCCGAGCAAGAAATGCTGTAAGCGCAGTAGATTCTGGTGGTGATGGTGCATTCTCATATGTAGCAGCTACAGGTAAGTTTAAGTATCGTGGACCTAGTGCATCAGAAGTAAGAGCACACTTTTCAGCTGGTGGAGACCTGACATATGATTCAACAACTGGTAAGTTTCAGTTTGATGTAGAATCTGTTTACACAAAAGCAAACTTTGATTCTGACTTAGGACTTGCAAATACGGGTCAACTGCCTGAAGGATCGAATCTTTATTACACAACAGCAAGAGCTGACTCAGCATTTGATGTAAGATTAGCCACAAAGACAACAAGCGATTTGGCTGAAGGATCTAATCAATACTACACTGAAGCTAGAGTCAATACAGTATTCGGGAAGAGAACAACTGACTCATTATCAGAAGGTTCTACTAATTTATACTTCACAAATGAAAGAGCACAAGATGCTTTAAGTTCTTCATTTGTTCATTCCAATCATACTAATATAACTGCTACATATGATGATCCTTCTGGTGAAATAAGAATAGCAGCAGCTCAACAATTTAATGACTCAGATGCAAGACATGCAATTACAGTTGCAGATTCGGGTGGATTTGGCCATCTTAATTACAATCAAGATGCAGGCCTGATACAATACAAAGGTGTTACTTCTACAGAAATAAGATCACAATTCTCAGCTACAGGAACTGGATTCCAGTATGATAGTGCAACTGGTAAGTTTACATTAACACCAGCAGCAACTTATAATAAAGCTAAATTTGATTCTGACTTCAATTTGACCTCAACAGATTCTTTATCTGAAGGAAGCAGTAACTTATATTTCACAGAACCAAGAGTCAATACCGTCTTCGGAAAAAGAACAACAGATTCATTATCCGAAGGAACTACGAATAAATACTATACAGACACTAGAGCAAGAAATGCACTTACGGTCATTGATTCTGGTGGCGATGGCAGACTTACATATACAGCATCTACAGGAAGATTAGTATATAAAGGTCAAAATGATTCAGAGTTCTTCCAGCATCTTGAGGATAATGGAAGCAGCCTAGGGGAACTTACATATGACTCTTCTAATAAGTTTAGAGTTACTTCTGCGTTCTTTACTGGCAAGCCTACAGCCGGTACATTGTCGACAGATTCGGATAAGATCCTTATATTAGATGCTACTGATGGTGCACTAAAACAAGCTGGAGTTCAACAGCTTGCAACAGCTGCAGCTGGTGTAGGAAACACAGCTAAGTTATTAGCATTTATTGGATTATAAAGACAAATGAAAAAGAAAAATTATATAAATAAAGTAAAATATCTAAAGTGGACGTGACATGGCAGCCAGTTTTCAACAAGGTCTTACGGCAAATGCTGGGACCACAGAACAAACGATTTACACGGCGCCAGCAGGAACACACCTTCTAATAGGTGTGATTGCTACAAACATTTATGGTTCTACTTTGGGAGTGACGGTTAAGTTAGTTAGGAGTTCAACTGAATATTATATCGCTTATGATAGGAGAATTGATGCTAACACAACACAGGATTTATTGATGGGAACTAAGCTTTCTTTGACAAATGGCGACTTGATCAAAGTAAGTTCAACTGCTGATAATGCATTTACAGTGATTGCCACAGTAACACAGGACGTATTGACATAATGCTTGCTATACACAAAAGTTTAGATACCATTGACACTATACATGATAAGACCTTTTATGGTTTAAGAACAGATTCAACAAGTGCATTGTCGATCGATGTTATGAAGTCAAACGATAGCAGTCCTATAGTCCTTCCCGAGGATGATTATGCTAAAGACCCAGATGGATACCGACAGTACTTTTGGGCAAAAGACGCAATAACGTTTCGAATGAACGCTAACACAGGACATCTGGAGATGGTTATTCTATGACACAAGTAATCGATTTAGGAAAATTAAGGTTTTACTTTGCTGGCCAATACAGCAATACTACAACCTACGAGCAAAACGACGTCGTTAAATATGGCGGTAACGTTTATGTTTATATTTACAGCCTGAAAACAAGTGGTAATGCGCCGACCGATACGACATACTGGAGACTGATGATTGAAGGATTCCGTTTCGGAGGAAACTGGGATTCTACATCAACCTTTAATATCGGTGACGGTGTTGCATACGGTGGTAAAGTTTTCATATCTGTAAAACAAAGCACGAATATTAAACCACCCGGAAGAGATTCATTCTGGTCAACGTTTGCCGATGGTATCCAATTTGAAGGTACATATGCAAATGACTCATCCTATCAACCAAATGACATTGTTAAATACGGTGGATCAACCTATATCGCAAAGCAAACCACTACAGGTAACTTACCAAGTGATGGAACATATTGGGATCAGTTTGTAGAAGGTATTTCATACAAAGCAGTTTACAATAACGCAACAGCATATAAGAAAGATGAAGTTGTTGCTTATGGTGCAAACCTTTATAAAGCAAAGACAGAGACTACTGGTAACATACCAACCAGCACTGCTCATTGGGATCTTTATGTTGGAGGTACACAGTTCAGAGGAGCATTTGATTCCTCTTCATCTTACTTTCCAAATGATCTTGTAAGTAGAGGTGGAAATCTTTACAGAGCAAGAGTTGCAGTATCAGGCACAGCACCTAATGCAGACTCAGATGCTAACTACAAGGTAGTAGTTTCTGGATTCTCATTTGACAGTGATTGGAATTCAGCAAAAACATATTCACCAGGAACAACTGTAAGATTTGGCGGAAGCTTATACAAATCTATTCTTACTGGTCAAAATCTTGAGCCTGCTACAAATGCGGCTTATTGGACAAAGATTGTCCCAGGATTTAAGTTTAGAGGTGATTGGGCAACATCAACATCATATCAAGTTGATGATGTTGTAAGACATGGTGGTAACTCATACATCGCAACAGTTTCTCACGCATCAACTACTTTCAAGGCTAACGAAACATCTGGTTACTGGACTAAGTTTAACTCAGGAATTCGATTTAGAGGTGCATATGCCGGTGCAGCTAACTATAAGAAAGATGATATTGTAACGTCAACCACTTCAGCATATATTGTTGATAGTGACTTTACATCAACCGGTAACTTTGCAAATGATTTGGCTGCAGGTAAGTTTAGTATATTTGCTGCAGGTGACGGTTCTTCTGGTTTTCCAACTATTGGCGCTGCCGATGCAGGTAAAGTAATATCAGTTAATTCAGTTGCAGGAGCATTTGAATTATCCTATCCAGATGATGCAAAGAACAACTTCTTTGTTTCTACATCTGTAGGTACAGATGATTCAAACTTTGGTAGATCTAAAAACGCACCATTTAAAACTGTAAGGTTTGCTCTTAACTATATTGCTAATAATGTTACAGCAGATTCAGCAAAGCATCTTGAAATAGCTGAAGGTAAATACGAAGAAATTCTACCAATTACAGTTCCGCCTTTCACAACTATGAGAGGCCAAGGACTTCGTGGCACAGAAATTAAACCTGCTGCAGGTTATGATTCAGCGGCTGCTATGTTCTATCTCAATGATGGTAACTTACTCGAAGCGTTACTATTTACAGGAATGACTGGATTTAAGAAAGACTCAGCGGAACCTGATAATATTGAAGCTGCATATGATTCAGATGCAACTTATTATGCAGGTGCAACTGGTTTAGGCCATGCTGCTCGACCAATTAAAGGTGCTTTCTTAAGACTTGATCCTACTAGAAGGATTGCATCTAAGTCTCCTTACATCAAGCATTGTTCTGCATTCTCTACTGGAGGTATTGGAGCAATCATCGATGGTGGTCACTTATCAACTGACTCTGTAACTAACGGGTCAATGGTGTTCCATGCATTTACACAAATTCATTCAGATGGTGTAGGATTCTGGGTAAGAAGAAATGGTAAGTCAGAAATTGTATCATGTTTCACATACTACTGTCACTTCGGTTATGTAGCATCTAAAGGTGGACATATCAGAGCACTAAACGGAAACAACTCTTATGGTGACTTCGGTGCAGTGTCTGAAGGATTTGATTCTAGTGAAACAACATTGGACGGATTTGTAAGAGGACATCAGTTATTCTATCAAGATGGAACAATCACAAACGGTGAATTTGAAAAGGGCGACGTAGTCTTTACACCTGATAGAAAACTACATGGAAAATCTAAGCCTTCAGTTAGAAATATTACTAAAGCGACCACAGCAGTTTTCCAATTTGATTCAGCTCATGGATTGCAAAATAAAGATAGGATTTCAATCTCATCTATAACTCCATCACAATGGGATTCGAGTGTAACTCTTAATCAAGAACTGTATGTAAATAGAATTGACTCATTTAATGTTCAAGCATTTACAGATTCTGCTAGATCTATAGGTTATAACACTAGCACTTTTGCTGGAGCAAACTCCTCATCCGTAACAGTACAGGATGCAGTTAGAGCTAATCCACTAAGGCTTACTGTTCTATCACACAATTTTGATAGCTTTAACCTTGTAAAGCTCACTGGTTTAGGTGGTATCACGCAGGCTAACGATAAGTATTACATCATTGATAGTAATACAGCCTCAACCTTAAGACTAAAAGCTGCAGAGAATAGTTATATCACAGTCACTGGTGATTCAACTGGATATGCACTGTCTGGAAGTATGCAGGGATCTAACGTATCTCTACAAAAAACTGGTGATAGTGCGCTTAATCTCTGGAGAGGATCACGATATTACTTCGTTCTTGACAGTGCAGTATCAAGAAATCCATTCTATTTTTCAACTCTTGATTCAACCAATTGGGTTAAGAACACATTTGCAGGAGAGTATACAACCTCAGCATTTGGTAGAACTGTAGGAAATTCAAGAGCAACTGGCGATTCAGATGGCACTGAAAATAATAAGCCAGCTAATGCAAGGACATTTAAGATCACAATTGATTCAAATGCGCCTTCAACTTTGTTTCTTGCATCAGGTAAATCACAGGCCAATTTTAGACAAATCAACATTACAAACCCACCAACGGTTGATGCTACAGGATATAGTGCATACACAAGTGGTGGTACTATAACTTTCCAAGATTCAGGATATGAGTTTGATTCTGCTACTGTGGTTAAAAAAGGAGCATCTGCAGACGTTATCAATTCTCAAAACTCAATACAGATGTTGATTATTGATAATATTAAAGGATCTGGATTTGTTGACGGAGATTCGATTGCAGAGTCTGGTGGAAATGTATTTGCAAAGTTGATCACCAACAACTCTGTACACGATCAAACAGGATTTACTGTAGCATTCACAGGATTTAAAGCATCTAGGCCAAGGCCGGGTGGATCATTAAGTTACGTAACTACAAATGGTTTACAGACTGATTCAGGATATGATTCAAATTCATATGTGATTCAGTCAGTCACTGATTATGATTCAGCTACTGGTAATGTAGTGATTGTCTTTACACAGCAGAAAGACGGTACTCTTACAAGAAGATGGGCATGGGATAGCATGCCAGCAAAGATCAGGTATAACTACTCACAGGTAAGACTGACTGGCCATGACTTCTTGAACATAGGCTTTGGAAATAAAACAGAAACTAATTATCCGGGCACTCCATCTGGAGCATTAGCTCAGGGTAATGAAGTTGTAGAAAAGAATACGGGACGTGTCTACTACGTTTCTACTGACCAAGACGGTAACTTTAGAGTAGGTAACTACTTCCGGATTGATCAGGCCACTGGTAGAGCAACACTTGATGCATCTGCCTTCGACCTCGCAGGTCTAACCTCATTGAGACTTGGTTCCATTGGAGCTAAACTTGGTGAAACTATCAACGAGTTCTCATCCGATACTTCATTGGCTGGTAACTCAAACCTTGCTGTTCCGACGGAAAGAGCTGTTAAAACTTATATAGATAATACAGCATCATTTAACCAACGAACAGTAAGTCTACCTACGAGTGCAAGAACAGGAGAGATTGCATTCGAAAATTATATTGGATTTGATGCTACAAGGCTTGGTCGAGAAGATCATGAATTAAGTGTCCAATCCGCTAAACAACTTAGAGACAAAACTTAGGAGTAAAAAATTATGGCAACTGTAGATACAGTAAAATCCGCGCTGATCAACAAGCTTGAAACTTCAATTACGAATGCAACTCCGGAGCAACTTGCGTATATTGCAAAAGCAGTAAACTCAATTGAGCCTCCAATTGCTTGGGAATCGAAGGATAGCAGTTTCACCGCGACGAACTATAGAGGTTATTTCATTAATACAACCAATGGACAGGTCATTATCACAATGCCTTCTGTTTCAGGTAACACCGTTGGCGACGGAAGAGTTAACATCGTTGATGTTAAGCAGAACTTTCAAACTAACCATGTGTTGCTAAGACCGAATGGTACTGATAAGATTCTTGGACAAGACAGCGATATCATTGTTGATACAATGGGATCTGCCCTTCAAATGGTATGGTCAGGAGCAACAGACGGCTGGCAGTTCTTAGTTCAAGGTTAATCATTTAGAGAGGAGCTAAGAATGGCTAAATATTTATCACATAAGATCAGATACGGTCTTAAAGATGATATGATGTATGAGGGTTGGTGCTCATGGGAAATGAGCCACGCTGTGCAGAATGTCTATTCGGCAGATGGATGCGGTTACAACCGACATAGAACCCATTGGTGCGTTCCATTTGGTGTAAGAGAAGCGATCTTTGAGATTTGGGGTGGCGGAGGATCTATGTCAGGATCAGAATGTTGCTCTGTATCAACTCCTTCAGGTTCCGGTGCTTATGCACGGAAAAAAATTCCAGTTTACGGCGGTGAGTGTTACTTCATTCATGTAGGATACTCACACTGTTGTCGATCTGAAAGAGGAGAAAAAGGAAACGCAGCAGCTGGATATAGGGAAAGAGCAAGAGACACTTACGTTATAGGTAGAGGACTATCAAACTTTTGTGCTGAAGTCGGCTACAGCGGTGTGAACTTATGTCTCATTAGTAATCAATTTGATTCATCAAACGCTCCAGCATACGGTGGCGCATATCGAAGAACAGGTACAACTACTGCGATGACAGGTGATTCATCAGCATTCTATTGTGCATACACTGCACTCGACTCTGGTTGTGCAAAAGCTTATGGTGGTGATGCAAACTATCATGGCCTTCCCGGATTTATTATGCTTCCAGCAGATTCAAATCACTCATTTGGAACTGTAGCGGGCGATAAACCTTGTGCATATAAAATGGGTATTCCATACCCAGGCGGTCAGTTTGGTTGTAAGGCCGGACACATCATAGCATATGTATGTAATGGAGATGGACTTGGTGGGCATGATGTTCAGAACAAAGCGATCTTGGCATCAGGCTTTGGATGTACATGTAATGCAAACTTCTTAGAAGCCGGATGGGGAATGCATGGAGGTTGGACACACTCAAGTAACTGTTGTTGTGGGGGACCATCGAGACCTGGGAGAGTAAGAATTACTTATAGGTAAGGAATAACTAATGGCTAAACATATATCGCATTTTGCAAAAGGACTACAGGATCAACAATCGACAAATGACTGGTGTGAATTTCTAGCACCAGAAACTACGTGTCAACCCGGCGGTCACAGAAGTGCTATCTACGGAAATGCATGTGGTAGATGGTGTATGCCAACTGCTTATGGACAAAATAATGCTAAACTAAAATGCGATAGAAAAGCTAAGTGGATCA
>MDSZ01247665.1_pt1 | contig 15917 bp, 17 predicted proteins | sample 811201 | NCBI WGS metagenome assembly MDSZ01 (sample SAMN05326647, study PRJNA326480) | marine metagenome | isolation source: seawater | place: Indian Ocean: North | collected 2010
CACAGTAAGTTTAGAGCTCCACATTAATTACATTTAAAAATAATAGAGGTTCGCTCTTTTAGTTTCTATCCCAAAAGAGCTCCTCTATTGAGCCTTTTCGGCTATTAAATCCAAATGGATTTTATGTTTTTCGTTTTTTTGAAAAATTAAGTTTGCCAGCTAAGTATCAGGTGGCATTAGTTTCATTATAATTACCTCCTTAATTTAATAATAAATTTTAAGATGGTTGTATTCAATAAATTTATTTAATTAAAATTAAAATATATTTCTTGAATACAACCTGTCCAAGTTATAGATTCGCTGCATTTAAAATATTTCTCTTTAAAATAGAAAAAATGAAATACGTAACTGGTCTTATCAACTTAATAATTAGCTTAGTTGTTTCGACTATTATTATTTATTCAATTAATTTTATAGCAGGTTTTGCTGGAGCAGATTATACTTTTACTAATGGTGAAGTATTTGTGATTTGGATATTGATGGCAATACTTGTAAATAATTGCTTTAATAAATAAAATTTTTTATGAAAAATTCAGTAAAAAATGACGATATAATATTTAATTTTTTTAAACAAATTTGTGATGAGAAAGATGATAAAAAGTGTATTGAGCTTGGTAATAGCTGGATTAGCGCTATGGAGTCTAATTTAACTAAAATGGAAATAAATTTAAACGATCAAGATAAAACTAAATATAAAGAAGATATTCAAAACAATCGTGACCATCTAAATAGTCTTAAAGGAAAAGATTCTTCTGAGTGGAGAGAGTATGCAACTAAATGCATGATTGAAATAATGGAAAATAAAGTATAATAAATCTTTAAAGGGGTGTCTTTTTAGGCTGAGATTAAACCCTAAGAACCTGTCCGGTAATTCAGAAAGGGAAAATGAATAAAACATATCTAATAAGTCAAACATCATCTTTCACATTAATAATTTTGATAAGTTTTACTTTTGCAATTATTGGAATTTATTATTCAAAGAAATATAAAGGGATTAACAACTATCTAACAGCAAATAGAAGCGTTGGATTATTTTCACTAACTACTAGTTTGACTGCGTCTGCTTTAGGAGCTTGGATTTTATTTGGTCCAGTATCAGCTGCTACTTGGGGAGGGCTTGGTTCAATAATTGGCTATTCATTAGGAACAGCATTTCCTATGTTTATTTTGATTTATTTAGGCAAGAAAATAAGAAAGGAATTTCCGCAAGGATCATCTTTAATTGAGTTTATAAGGAAAAAATTCGGAAAAAGTTTATTTAAGCTTATACTTTTAATGACAATTTTCTATATGTTTATTTTTTTATGTGCAGAAGTAACCGCTGTAGCTATTTTAATAAATTATATGTCTGGAGCAGAACTTTGGACAACTGCTTTAATAGTATTATTTTTTACATTAATTTATACTTTATATGGTGGGCTGAGAGCATCAATATTTACAGATAACATTCAGATGATTGTTATTATAATTATACTTACATTTTCTTTTATATATATAAATTTTTTTATTGGTGACCAGTTTTCATTCTCATTTATAAAAGAAAAAAATCCTCATCTTATAAGCAGTTCATATCTAACTGGTTTTACTTCAGGGTTAACTTTTTTTATTGCAGTAGCAGCGACAAATTTATTTCATCAAGGCAATTGGCAACGTGTATATGCTGCAAAAAATTTTGAGACATTAAAAAAAAGCCTTATCATTTCTTTTTTTATAATCATCCCAGTTGTTTTTTTTATGGGATTTTCAGGGATGGTTGCCTTTTCAATAGACTCAACAATAAGACCTGATTTGGGTTTTTTTACATTAATACTTAAAGAACAGACTACAGTATTATCTTTTATCGTAATTATTTTAGGTCTAGCTTTAACCGTTTCTACTGTAGACACTCTTATTAATGCAATATCAAGTCTAATTGTAGTTGATGGAAAGGCTGTTTTTAATTTAAAAAAAAAAATGAATTACTTAAATTTTTCTCAATATATCATTGTATTTTTATCTTTAATTTCTTTTATTATTGCATCAAAAGGTTTTGATATTTTATATCTCTTTTTGTTAGCTGACTTATTTTGTTGTTCTTTTGTCGTGACTGTTTTTTATAGTTTTTATAATAAGAAAATTCAGGAAAAAACTGCGTACATTTCTATTTTAACTGGATTGATATGTGGTTTCTTATTTTTCCCTTCCCCAGATTTTTCAAAGAGTTTATTAGTTGGAGTTTTGATGCCTAAAGAATTATTTGGACCTTTTATTTCTCAATCATTATTGTTTTTATCTTTTGTTGTAGCAACTTTCTTGCCATTTTTAATCATTAAAGCTAAAAAATTTTAGTTTAAGTTAATTGTATTAATTAAATTAATAACTATATATCTGTTTCAATGTCAAATAATCAAATAGTTATCAGTAATCTTTCGAAAGTTTATGAAAATGGATTTAATGCCTTAAAAAAAATTAATCTTAATATTAAAAAAGGAGAGATACTTGCTATGCTTGGGCCTAATGGAGCGGGTAAAACTACTTTAATAAGTATTATCTGCGGAATTGTTAAACCAACGTCAGGAAAAGTAACTGTAGAAAATTTTGATATTATTGATCACTACAGAGAGACAAGATCTAGAATTGGATTAGTCCCTCAAGAACTCACATTAGAACAATTTGAAACTGTTTTTAACAATGTCTCATATTCTAGGGGTTTATACGGAAAAAAGCCAAATCCAAATCACATAGAAAAAGTTTTAAAACAATTAAGTCTATGGGATAAAAAAGATTTAATTCTTCGTCAATTATCAGGAGGTATGAAAAGAAGAGTTTTAATTGCAAAAGCTTTATCACATGAGCCTCAAATATTATTTTTAGATGAACCTACAGCAGGTGTTGACGTGGAACTAAGACAAGAGATGTGGAAAGTAGTTAGATCTCTTAGAGAAACAGGGGTAACTATAATTCTTACAACTCATTACATTGAGGAAGCAGAAGCAATTGCTGATAGAGTGGGGGTAATAAATCAAGGTGAATTAATTATCGTAGAACAAAAAAAAGAATTGTTAAAAAAGATGGGACACAAAACATTAACTGTTCAATTACAGGAAGAAGTTGAAGAAATACCTGATACTATAAAGAAATATAATTTAAATATTGGAAACGATAGAATGTCTTTAAATTATACTTACAATCTTCAAGAAAAACAAACAGGGATAACAAATCTTTTACAAGATATAAAAGACTCTGGACTAAAATTAAAAGATTTGAAAACTGAACAAAGTAATTTAGAAAAAATATTTGTTACTTTAGTTAAGGAAAATAATGAAAATTAATTACTATGGTTTAAAAGCAATTTATTTGCATGAAATGGATAGATTTAGACGAACCTTGGGTCAATCTCTTTTATCACCAGTAATTTCTACATCTTTATATTTTATTGTTTTTGGTTCAGTCATTGGTGGATATGTTCAAAATATTGATGGTATTAGTTATGGGTCTTACATTGTTCCTGGTTTATTAATGTTAACTTTATTAACTCAATCCATAAGTAATACTTCTTTTGGTATTTTTTTCCCAAAATTTAATGGAACAATTTATGAAATTTTAGCTGCGCCAATATCTACTTTTGAGATAGTCCTAGCTTTTGTAAGTGCTGGAGCAACAAAAACTTTGATAGTTGGAATAGTAATTTTTTTTACATCTCTATTTTTTGTTGAAGTTGAGGTTAAATTTCCAATATTAATGATTTTTCTATTAGTTCTAGTTTCTTTCACTTTTGCATTATTTGGTTTTTTAATAGGTTTAATGAGTAAAAATTTTGAGCAAATGTCTATAATCCCTTCATTAGTGATTACCCCAATGGTTTTTTTGGGTGGTAGTTTATATTCTTTAGATATGCTTCCAGAGTTTTGGCAAATGATTACGTATTTTAATCCAGTAGTTTATTTAATCAATGGATTGAGATTTTCATTTTATGGTGTTTCAGATTTTAATATCTGGATTAGCATTAGTTTAATGATGGTGTTTTTAATCATATGTGTAACTGTCGTTTCAATACTTCTTAAAAATGGTTATAATATAAAATCGTAGCAAGCCTAAAAAAAAAATATAGATTATATTATTTAATAATAATGACTAATGAATTAAAAAAAATAACTGCAATAATTGTTTTATATAACGTAACAGATTTAATATTTAAATGTTTGGAAAATTTAAAAAATATTCAAATAATCATTGCAGATAATGGTGATAATGATCCAGAAATAATTAAAAAAATAAAAGCATACGAAAATGTTTCTAGATATTTTAGATTTAAAAAAAATATAGGGTTTGGAAGAGCTCATAATTTTTGTAACAAAAGAGTAAAAACTGAGTATTCTTTATTAATTGAACCAGATGTATTTATCCAAGAAAAAGATATTTTAAATTTGGTAAAAGGATTTGAAAAATATCCTAATGCAGGAATTTTAGTACCTACTTTAATAGATAAAAACGAAAAGATAATCGATAGTTTAGACAACCTACCTGAACAAAAACAATTTGAAAAAAATAAAAAAACTATTAACCATAATTTTGATGACGATGTTTGTATATTTTTTTGCTGGGCGGCAATTTTGATGATTAATAATAAAATATTAAAAAAAACTGGTCTCTTTAATAAACGTATTTTTATTTTTTGGGAAGACTTTTATTTATGTAGAAAATTAAAAAATGCTAAAATTCCTATTATTAAGATTTTTAATTCTAAAGCATTTCACCATGAGGGTGCGTCAACTAAAAAAACTGTTAAATCTAAGTTTATAATTTATAAACACCATATTTTGTCATCTTATATTTATTTCAAAGTTGATAAAAATCAAAGTTTTTTAAAAAAGAAATTATTAATATATATGTTTCGATGTATGTCTTATTTACTTATTTTAAATTTTGAAAAATCATTAAAAAATTTTGCAAGATTATGCGCAGTAAAAACATTTTTAAGTCAAAAATAAAATTTTTTTTTATTTTTTGTATATGTATTTATGTATTATTTTACGTAATTGATTTATCTAAGATTAATTACAAATATATAAATAAAAAAATATTAACATTCGACAGTAGTAATTTAAGTTATTCGATAAACAAAAAAGTTTATAGTTTTTATAATAAAGGTTTTTTTTTAATTTTTGGAGATACTTACTTAGATAAAAATGGATTTAAAATAGGACTTGATAATAAAATTGAGATTCAGTCTGGCCAAGACACAAGAAAAAAATTTGAGTACAACAAGTTACTAAATGATTGGCCAAGAAGTCATGGAAATAATTATTCGGATAAGTATTCTAGTTTGAATTTTATAGATACTGATAATGTAAAAAATTTAAAAACTGCGTGGATTTATAACTCAAACAATAATAAGGGAGATAATATTGATATACAATGTAATCCCATTGTAATTAATGGTATAATTTATACACCTGTTGTTGGTGGATTTATTGTTGCAATTGATGGTTCAAATGGAAAAGAACTTTGGAGATCAGAGCAATTCAACAAAGATGTTGCCAGACGAGGGTTATTATATTGGAAGGATACAAAAAATAATTTAGAAAAAATTTTTTTTAATAATGGGTCAAAATTAATTTCACTTAGAACAAAAGATGGAGAAAGAGATTTAAAATTTGGAAAAGATGGCTCAATAAAAACAGGATACTCCAAAATTGCTCCAGTTATTTATAAGAATTTTATTATTATTGTTTCGTGGAAAAAGGATCTAGAAGTTTATGATCTCTATAATGGTAAATTAAAATGGAAATATCATTTTGGTGATAAAAAAAGATCTAGAATTGGTTATTTTAAATATGATAATTTAAAAGGAGGTAATCCTTGGGGTGGGATTTCTTTAGATGAAAATCGTGGTATAGTCTATATTACAACAGGTAATCCTTCTAATTACTTTGATGGCACTAAAAGACCTGGAATAAATTATAATTCTAATAGTATAATTGCTATTGATATAAACAAAAAAAAACAAATTTGGAGTTTCCAAGAAACTATACATGATATATGGAATTTTGATTTACCAGCACCACCAATATTAACATCAATTAAAAAAGGGAATGAATTTTTTGATGTTGTTGTAGCGGTAACAAAAAGAGGTAATACAATTGTTTTAGATCGTGTCTCAGGTAAACCTTTTTTTGATATAAGTTATAGAGAAGCTCCGAGATCTAATATTAAAAATGAATTTACTTCAAAATATCAAATAGAAATTAAGACACCTGAACCTTTTTCAAAAGAAGAATTTTCAATTTCTGATATCACAAATTTAAATACAATATCAAAAAATTACATTAGCGAAATTGTAAATGAATCATCTTTTGGATTTTTTGAACCAGTAAAATTAAATAAAAAAACTATTATATACAACTTTCATGGAGGTGCTGAGTGGATGGGTGCATCTATCAATCATGATACCCAAACGATGTTTGTAAATTCAAATGAAATACCGTGGGTGATTAAGATGATTAAGAATAAAAAGGGTGGTTTAGTCTCTGAATTTAAACGATTGAAAGATCCTAATGGTTATCCAGGAAATAAGCCTCCTTGGGGAAAAATTACATCAATAGATTTAAATTCTGGAAAAATTAATTGGTCCATACCATTTGGTAATTATGACGAAATAAAAACTGAAAATCTAAAAAAAACTGGCACAGAAAATTTTGGTGGATTAATATCTACATCATCTGGATTAATTTTTGCAACGGGAACCTTAGATAGTATGTTTTATGTATTTGATAGTCTCAGTGGAAAAGAATTATTTAAAAGTAAACTTCCATATATTGGCTCAGCTCCTCCAACCACATATAGTATTAATGGTGAACAATATATAATTGTTCAATCCTCTGGCTCATATTCTCTTAATCAAGGCTATCCGAAAATTAATAAATTTGGCGATGCAATCGTAGCGTTTAAAGTAAATTAAAATTATTAAATAAATATTTGTTTGAATTCTTTAAAACTGTGATTTTTTTTATCTTTTTTTGAAATAATTGGTTTTTTGATTGGCCATTTAATGTTTAAATCTCTGTCATTCCATAGAATTCCAACCTCTGAATTTTTATCTCTATAATTTGAACATTTGTAATGAACAATTGTTTTGTCTGATAAAGTACAAAATCCATGTGCAAATCCTTTAGGGATAAATAATGACTGATTTTTACTTTCAGAAAGAGTTATTCCAAAATATTTTCCAAACGTTTTAGATTTTTTTCTACAGTCTAAACAAACATCAAATATTTTACCCCTCAAAACAGTAACTAATTTTGCTTGCGGTTTTCTTGTTTGTAAATGTAAGCCTCTTATTACATTTTTTTTTGATAAAGACATTATATCAAAAATAAGTTCTTCCTTGAGGTATTTTTTAAGAAATAACTCTCTAAAAAATCCTCTATTATCTTTAAAGGTTTTTTTATCTAGAACTTTGAGATCTTTAAATTTTGTTTTAATTATCCTCATTTTTTAATAAGTTTTTTAAATGTATTACAAATATAGTATAAATCCTTAACCTTTAACCCATGATGACACCCTAAAAGAATACCATTTCTCATTACATCGTCAGCAACTCTATCAGCATTTTTATGTTTTTTATAGATACGATTTTTCATAATTGGTTGTTTTAATATATTACCAGTAAATATAGTCCTAGTTTGAATATTATTTTTCTCAAAATAAATTTGGAGATCTTTTCTGCTGAAATATTTATTTTTTTTTAATACTAAAGGATAAGCTAACCAAGGAGTTATAACGCCATGATATTCCTCAGGTAGTTTAAATAAATGGCTATATTTTGAAAAAAAATTATTTAAAAATTTAAAATTTTTCCTTCTTACAACAATATTCTTTTTTAATTTTTTAAGCTGCTCTAATGCAAAAGCAGCTGATATTTCTGACGGTAAAAAGTTATATCCTAGATCTGAAAATATATATTTAGCGTCATAATCAATACCAGAAACTTTAATGTTGAACCTTTTATTAATATTTTCTGATTCATTAAAAGTTGCGGACGATCTTCCCCAACCCCTCAAAAGCTTTGCTTTTTGATAAAGTTTATAATCATTAAAACAAACTATTCCGCCAGAACCTGCACCATTGATAATATGTGATGCATAAAAACTATTGGTAGTAATATCTGAACAGGAACCAAGGTTTTTTTTATTATATTTGTATCCAATCGTGTCTGCAGAGTCCTCAATAATTTTTAAATTATATTTTTTTGCTAATTTGTGAATTTTTTTCCATTGAGGAATATTTCCTAATAAATTTGGGATCATTATAGCGACAGTTTTTGAATTAACGCATGACTCAATTTGAGATATATCTGCTAGAAACTTATTCTCTTCAGCACCTATGAAATGTGGAATCAATCCTAACTGATAAATTGGAGCAACTGTAGTTGAAAATGTTAAGCAAGGAGTGATTATTTCAGATCCTTTTTTAAATCCAAATGATGATAGGGCTAGTAGATTAGCTGATGATCCAGAATTAACCATTAATCCATATTTTTTACCAAAAGTTTTTGAAACATTTCTCTCTAATTTTTTTACATTTTCCCCGTCTATCAGTGTTAAGCTTTTATTTTTTAGTACATTCAGAACAGCATTTATCTCTTTTTTATCATAAACAGCTTTTCCGTAATAAATTTTTTTCATATTTTTAAAAATTTTCTTTTATATTGTTTTGTAATTAAATCTATTATTTTTTGCATTAATTGAAATTTTCATTATCCAAGTCATTAAATACTATTGGCCACTCTAAGTAATTAGAATTTTTTCTAAACCAATATGGCATAAATCTCTCTGCCAAAAAACCGTAAACTCTTATTTTCCCATATGTATCATTACTAAACCCAAATTCTTTTTCGCATTTCTCCAGCCACTCGAACACAGTTTTGTAATACTTTTCTAAAATTTTTTTTGATTTACAAACAAATAAGTTACATTGATTAAATGATGTATTTTCTAAAATAAATTTTTGAAAGTCTGATCTATCCTCATCACCTAAAAGTTTAATTGCACGATCAATTGTTCCAACTCCATGATTTAAGTCAAATTGAAATTTAATATTTCTATATTTCTTAAAAATTGATTTAGGATTGTTTAAAAATGCTTTTTTTCCATATTTTAAAACTTTTACCCATTTTACATTCGTAAGATCTATTTTATCAGCTAGAATAACATCATATTTATACCATTCCTCAGGAATTTCTTTCAATATTTGATCTTGAAATTTTTCTGATTTTAAATTTTTATCCTTCCAAAACCTTCTGTAAGTACAAAATCCGATCCAAGTGTTATCTTCTATTTCTGCTAAATTATTTTTCCATAACCAATAATGAAATGTGTATTCACCATAATAGTTGTTTTTATTTGAAATATTTAAACCACTTTTGTCTCTAATCCACTCATCAGAAAATTTTTCAGGACCTAATCCTACTGGACTATAATTGAGTTTTTTTACTTTATTCAAATGACTGTCTTTTAAGCATAGACAATACATTTTAGCGTTGTGCATGTTTAAAAAAAATTATTAATTTTTTCAGCAATAAATTTTGCATCTTTAATGCTAATCTTTTTATTCATTGGTATCACTAAATAGTTATTCTCAATCTTGTCCATGTTCGGACATGAATTTTTTTTAATATATTTCTTAAAAATACTATATCTATCGTTTCTGAAATGAACTTGATTTGTTTCAATTTTATGTTTTCTTAGATATTTTTGTAGAGCTACTCTTTTATTTTTTACCAAAATTGTACAAAGCCAAAATGAATTAGTTAAACTTTTGTCGATTGTATCTAAAACTTCGACATTAGAATTTTTAGATAAATATTTTTTATATGTTTCAAAAATTTTTCTACGGTGAGATATTATTTTTGGAAATTCTTGAATAGAGTCTAATAATAATCTAGCACTTATGTCTGTCATTTGATACTTATAACCAACTTCTTTAATGTCATTTTCCCATGTACCACCTTGTTTTTTAATCCTATCTATACCGAACCATCTAATTCTTCTTGATTTTTCTAATAATTTTTTGTTTTTAAATGCTAATATTCCACCATCACCTGAGGTAATGTGTTTGATAGCTTGAAAACTGTAAATAGTGAAATCTGCATATTCAGCAATATTTTTATTTTTATATTTTGAGCCTAAAGATTGCGCAGCATCTTGAATTAAAATTAAATTATATTTTTTTTTTAATTGATTCAATTTTTTTAAATCACAAGGAATTCCACCATAATTTACGAAAATAATTGCTTTGGTTTTTTTTGTAATAAGCTTTTCTACATGGTCTAAAGATATATTCATTGTTTTAGGATCAACATCAGCGAATTTGATATTTATATCATGATATAAAAGTGGAATGTTAGTAGCAGTACAAGTAAAGACAGGAGCTATAACCTCATCACCTTTATCTAAATTCGACAAAATATATGCTAGATGCAAAGCATCTGTACCTGACCCAACTGCAATACATTCGTTTGATTTTGCAAATTTTTTTACAAATACTTTTTCTAATAAATCAACCAATGGGCCTTGGCCAATCCATCTAGTTTTTAATACATTCGACACACTCTTGAGTGATTTTTTTGAAATGTATGGATAGAATAACGGATATGATTTTTTTTTTGATTCAAGTAGCGGGAAATCGGTAAAATTTTTCATAAAGCACAGAAATTATCTATAATTAAATTAAACACAATAACAATTTTTGTCATATAGGATATCAAATTGATATTACTAGCTTTAATTTTCTAATTAATTGATACAAAAGGTATCATGTTAAAAATTTCAATTATTAAGAGCCTCAATCCTTAATTTTTTGTATACATTTTTTTTAAAGATTTTGTCAAATTCTCTTAAATCGACTTTGTGTGGGTTAGATTTTATTAATTCAACTTTAATTATTCCAAGTTTTTTATAAATACCAGGCCAATAAAAATGAGTAGGGTTTTTTTTGTAAATTTTGTTTGTTTTAAAAAACATATTTGTTATTTTTACCTTCATTAATTTCATTTTATTTGAAGGATAGTCTTTTATGTTATCTTTAAATATTGAAAGTTTCTTAATTTTTTGACTGTCTAAAAATTGAGAAAAACCTATTTCATATTTATAAATTATTATTTGTCTAGTTTTAAATTTTTTAATTTTGTTCCACCAATTATGAAATTGTTTTTTCTTAAAAAGATTTAAAGAAAATATAAATAAATCGGATTGTAAGTGTTCACAAATTTCCCAAGATTTAGCTAGACCATAAACTGTATTATCAAAATTTTTTAAACTTAAAATTTTTTTAAGAAATAAAACTGGTTTAAGGTAAAGTAAGCTTGACGGAATTAAATGAATAATATTTTTTTTATTATAAGGGTCTTTTAAATTTTTCTTTAAGAATTCTATTCCAGTTTTCCAGGAATAAAAATCATAACCATAATTAGGTCTTACAATTATTTTTGCAAATTTATCAATTTTTTTTTCTTCAGTTTTTTTTAAATTTGTTGATACAAATATAATTTTTTTAAATAATTTGTTAGATATCTTTATTAAATTACATATATCGGATCTGATTAATCCTCTACGATGATAGTGAGCTATCACTAAATATTTTTCTTTAGAGGTCATTAATATTATTTTAGAAGTTTTTTTAAATATAATGAGTAGTTGCAATTTCCATAAAATTTAATCGAATTATTTATATGTTTTTTTGAAATCCAATTATTGTTTAATGCTATTTCCTCTAAACAAGCAATCTTTAAGCCTTGACGATTTTCAATAGCAGAAACAAAAGCACTTGTTTTGTAAAAATCTTCAATTGATCCTGTGTCTAACCATGCTCCTCCTCTTCCAATTATGTCTGCAGATAATTGATTTTTTGATTTGTAAATCTTTAAAAGATCAACTATTTCAACTTCACCTCTTTTTGAAGGTTTTAAATTTTTTGCATATTTTGCAACCTTATTGTCAAAAAAGTATAGGCCTGTAATAGCTAGATCAGATAAATATTTTTTAGGTTTTTCTTTGATAGCAATTATTTTATTTTTTTTATCTATTTTAGCAACTCCAAACGCCTCTGGTTTTTGCACTTTATGCAAAACTACTTTAGCTCCTCTATTAAGTTTGGTGTTTTGAATAAGTTTATTAGTTAAATTTTGACCATAAAAAAAATTATCACCAAGTATCATAGCAACATTATCTTTGCCAATAAATTTTTCTCCTATGACAAAAGCATCTGGCAAGCCTCTGGGTTTATCTTGTTCAATATAATTAATTTTAATTCCTAAATTTTTTCCATTAGGTATTAGTTTCTTATATTGATTTAATTGTCCTTTATTTACAATAATTAAGATATCTTTAATTTTTGATAACATTAAAATTGACAATGGATAAAAAATCAAAGGCTTATCATAAATTGGAAGAAGTTGTTTGTTTACAGCTTTGGTAAGTGGGCTCATTCTAGTGCCCATACCACCAGATAAAATTATTCCTTTTTTAATCATTTATTGCCTAATCTTTTTAAAATGTCTTTTTTTTCTAAAGAATTATAATATGCTTTATTTTTGTTGTACCAATCAAAAGTTAATTTGATTCCCTCTGAAAAATTAACACTAGGTTTCCAATTCAGCTTTTTTTTAATTTTATTACTATTTAATGCGTACCTCACATCATGGCCAGGACGGTCTTTGACGTAGACAATTTTAACGTTCTTACCTAATTTAATTAATTTTTTTGAGATATTTAAAAGTTTTTTGCTGACTTCAAGGTTATTTAAATTTTTATTAGATCCAATATTATAAAATTCTCCTATAGTTCCTTTCTGATATACTTTAATTAAAGCCTCACAGTGGTCTTTCACATATATCCATTCTCTAGAATTTGTGCCTTTTCCATAAATTGGTAGGGGTTTATTATTTAAAATATTATAAATTAATTTTGGGATAAGTTTTTCTGGGTGTTGTTTAGGACCATAATTATTTGAACAATTTGTAACAATTGCTGGGATTTTATATGTTCTCACATATGAACTTACTAAATGATCTGAAGCTGCCTTGCTGGCTGCGTAAGGCGAACTAGGTTGGTAAGGATATTTTTCCGATGATCTTCCAGTCAAAACATCACCGTAAACTTCATCTGTAGAAATATGCACAAGTTTAGATTTATATTTCTTAGAATAAATCTTAAAACATTCAAGTAAATTATATACACCTACTATATTACTTTGAATAAAATTTTCAGGATCATCTATAGACCTGTCAACATGAGTTTCTGCCGCTAAATTAAATATACAATCAGGCTTATATTTAAATAAAATATTTTGTATTCTTTTATTTTTTATATCACATTTAATAAATTTGTAATTTTTAGATTTTCTAAATTCTTTTGTATTATAAAAATTTGATGAATAGGTAATTTTATCAAGATTTATAACCTTATAATTTTTATTTATCAGAAGTTCTATTAAGTTACTTCCTATAAATCCTAGTCCGCCAGTAACAATTATTTTTTTCATTGTTTGAATTGTTTTACATTAGCAAAAAGTATTAGTATAGTTGAATATACTTATCATATGTCAATATCTAGGCAAAATTTATCGGCCGTTATAGTGACTTTTAAAAGCGGTCAAGTAATCAACAATTGTATAAAATCGATTCCTGAAGATATAAGGATTTTAGTTGTAGATAATTCCAACGACAAATTATTCAAAGAAAAACTGGAAAAAAATTATAAAAATGTAGAATGTATTTTATCTTCTGAAAATTTAGGTATGGGATCAGGAAATAATCTTGGGCTAAAACATGTTATAACAGATTACGCAATCATATTAAATCCAGACGTGATTTTAGATGCAGATGCTATTCAAGAAATAGTTGAACAATCTAAACATATTAATTCGTTCGCGATTTTGGCTCCGCTTTCTAAAAATACAGATTATCCAAATTACAAACTGGATAAAAATAAGAATCAATCGAGTAATCAAAAAAGTCCTTTTCAAGTAAAAAGTATTGATGGGTATGCAATGTTAATTAATTTAAAAAGACTTAAACAATTGAATGATTTTAATTTTTTTGATGAAAATTTTTTTTTATACCTCGAAAATGACGATTTATGTAAAAGACTAGAAAATTTAGGTGAAAAAATATTTATAGTCCCTACTTCTAAAATTACCCATCTAGGAGGTGAGGCCGTAGATCCAAAATATGAAAATGAAATAGAATTATCTAGAAATTGGCATTGGATGTGGTCTAAATTTTATTTTAATAAAAAACATTTTGGATATTATAAAGCTTTTTTAAGTGTGTCGGGAAATTTGTTTTCAGCAAAAATTAAATTTCTTTTTTATTTAATTACATTTAATAATTACAAAAGAAAAATATATCAAATGAGGTTATCTGGATTAATTAGCTCTATGATAGGAAAAAAATCTCATTACAGACCAAATCTAGATAATTAATGCCCTGGAAATTCTATCAAATTTTCGACTTTATAATTTTTTTTTATGAGATTTTCACATCCACCTAAATCAAATAAATTTATAACAAATATAAATGCTGCAACATTTCCCTCTGAAATTTCTATTAATTTAGCAGCTGCTTCTGCTGTGCCGCCAGTTGCAATTAAGTCATCAATAATCAAAACTTGATCTTTTTTTTCAAAAGAATCTTTGTGGACTTCAATAGTAGCAGTTCCGTACTCTAATTCAAAGTCAACTGAATGAACATCTGCAGGAAGTTTATTTTTTTTTCTAAGCATTATGAATGGTTTTTTTAAAATATAAGAAATGGCTGAAGCAAAAACAAAACCTCTAGACTCTATAGCTGCAATCTTATTAAAGTTAAATTTTTTCGATTTTTCAACAATTTGATTAATTGTTTCTTCAAAAGCTTTTTCATTTTTGATCAAGGTCGTAATATCTCTAAATAAAATGCCTTTCTTTGGATAATCTGGAATAGATCTGATAAAATTTTTTAAATTCATAATAGTAGATTATTAAAGTATAAATAAATCAAATTTTAAACATGACAATAAATAAATTAGCAATTATTGGCGGTAGTGGACTTTATGATGTCGAGGAGTTTAAAGATAGACAATTAATCAGTTTAAATACACCTTGGGGAACTATCTCAGACCAAATTTTAAAAACAAATTTTGAGGGTAAAGAAGTTTACTTTTTACCTAGGCATGGAAGAGGCCATTATATCTCTCCATCAAATATAAATTTTAGAGCGAATATAGATGCGCTTAAACAACTAGGTGTTACGGATATAGTTTCTATTTCTGCTGTAGGATCTTTAAAAGAGAGTCTTCCTCCAGGAAAGTTTGTAATAGTAGATCAATTTATTGATAGAACTTTTGCAAGAAAAAAAACTTTTTTTGATGATGAAATAGTTGCTCATGTTTCAATGGCACATCCTACTTCAAATGGTTTAATGAATGCTTGTGAGGATGCGATTAAGAAAGAAAAAATAGAATATCAAAGAGGTGGAACATACGTTGTGATGGAAGGACCACAATTTTCAACATTAGCGGAGTCCAATCTTTATAGATCTTGGAAGGCTGATGTGATTGGAATGACCAATATGCCAGAAGCAAAGCTAGCGAGAGAAGCTGAAATAAGATATGCATCTGTTTCAATGGTGACAGACTTTGATTGTTGGCATCCTGATCATGAAAATGTAGATGTTCAACAAGTAGTTAAAGTTTTATTAGGTAATGCTGCTAAAGCAAAAAATATGATAAAAAATTTGATAGAAAACTTTGAAGATCACATTGATCCCAATGATCCAACTAATAGTTGTTTGGATGTTGCAATTATTACAGCACCTGAAAAAAGAACAAAAAACACAATAGAAAAACTTACAACTGTTGCTGGTAGAGTTTTAAATCAATGAGAATAGAAGGAAAAGA
>MDSZ01044063.1_pt1 | contig 15914 bp, 11 predicted proteins | sample 811201 | NCBI WGS metagenome assembly MDSZ01 (sample SAMN05326647, study PRJNA326480) | marine metagenome | isolation source: seawater | place: Indian Ocean: North | collected 2010
CGTCGTCCTTCGAGACGGAGGCCATCATCGCCGGCGGGAAGGAGACGACGACGACGACGACGAAGAAGAAGAAGAAGGGAAACGCCTTTGTGGACGACGACGAGGAAAAGAAGAGGACGACGACGACGACGAAAGCGACGAGACGAGCGGCGGTCGCGACGACTGGAGGGGCGATGCTGGCGTTGTCGTCCTTCTCTTCTCGGGGTGCAACCTTTACGCCGCCGCCGCCGCGTCTCGCAACGGTGGTGGCTGGGGAGGCAGAAGAAGCGAAAGAATCGATGATGGAACCTCGCGTGCAAAAGTACTTCGCTTCGGGACCTTTCGCCGTCCGGGAGTTACCTACGGTGAAACACGTGGGCGCTTCGGTCTACCCTTTGTGCACCGGCATCTCGTGTCAAGTCTCGGTGAAAGCGTTGGTGCCGTTTCCACCGCCCGTAAATCCAGACGAGCTGTTTCCTAAGAAGAACGGGAGCGGGAGTCGCCCGAGCGGTCAATCCGCGATGACGAAAGCGCCGTTCCCGTTGGCGATCGTTACGCCAGGATTTCTGGTGGGATCGGAGTCGTACGATTTCATCGCCCGGAGGCTATGTTCGTTCGGGTACATCGTTTTGAGATACGATAAAAGTGAAAGCTTGAACGAGACGCTAGACGACGTCGTGTCCGCGTCTTTGTTGGAAGATTTAATCACGTGGGCGAGTTACGGGAATGGAACTTTGTCGAACATTGCGAATTCCGAGGAGGTGTTGTTGATCGGGCATTCGAGAGGCGGGAAGATTAGCGCTTTGGAGAGTTTGTTCGATGAACGCGTGAAGTGTTTAGCGTTGGTAGATCCGGTGGATAACACGCAATACGCGCCGTTAGGGCCTGGGTTCCCGTCGGCAGTCATGGGGATGGAGAGTGATGATAAGGAGAAGAAAAAGTCCGGGCCACCGGCGACGTTAGTGATTGGTGGATTAAAGGGAGGAGAGTGTGCTCCCGTGGGTTCAAATTACGCGAATTTCTTTAAAGCGGCGCAAGTTGCGAAAAAGAAACATAAAGGAAAAAGTGAAGAACCGTGGGGTTACACGCTCGATTGTGGACACTTCGATTTCCTTGACGAAAAATCATTCATTCAATCGTCAGTGTGCGACGTAGGCAATTTGGACGACAAAGTGACGAAAGAAATTACCGCGGCGGCAATTGCGTTTCATGCGGACCAAACGTTTAGGAATAATAGTTTTAAAAATAGTAACGATAGAAATAGCGATAGTGGTAACGGTAGCAGCAGCAGCAACAACAACATTAGCAACGATAGAAAAGCATTCTTCGAGCATAGCAGGAAGATGTTCGGGGACGATAGCATAGTAGAACTGGTTTAACTCGTGTACAATTATTATGCCATCCAAATCAAAAGCCTAAATCTACGTCGGTAATCTTGTGATTCTTTCTAATCGCATAGGCTCTGTATGCTCCACCGGGCGTTACTTTCTTCCCGAAATTTGGAGGCGTCGGTAACACCGGAAGAGCAAAAGACATCGCCATCGCGAGCGCGCCTTTCATTCCTTTTTGTTCTTCTTTATTATTTTTCTCTTCCCTCGTCACATTCGCATCTTCATCTGCGTTACCTCTCAGACCCTCAATTCCTACCTGCTTTAAATAATTAAAATGTTCGTAAAAGTCCTCTAAAATCCTTTTTTCTCCTGGTAACTCGTCGGTCTTCTCTCTTTTCTCTCCTTTTTGCCATCGTCGGGCAATTTTCACCGCACCCACATCGTTTACGTATTCAAACCATAAACTTCCAATCTGTTCTAAATGTTTCGTCTCAAAATCCCACCTCACGAATGCCATCCTCACCCCGTTCTCCAACCGGTCCACCTGTATAGGCACAGGCAACGGCATCTCGCTCGAAAATGCAATCACCGAGCAAAACTGTTGCATCTCGTCTACGACGATTTCTTGCACGTCGATAGAACACACTTCGCTCAACACCGCGCCATCGTCGTCGTTCGAGGAGGATCCACACACGACGAGTTCGGCAAGCACTACTTCGTTCATAGGTCCAACCACGCCTTCTTTGTGCTCTTTAATTGATTTGCCGTCCCCGTAAGAAATGCCATTCGTTCTCCTTCGAAAAGCGGACATCAACACCGCGTCGGTGTGCTCTCTTTTTTCCTTGGTTAAAAGCACGTACGCTTTATTAATCTCCGAAGCTTTGTTGCCGCCGTCATCGTCGTCGTCTTTGAGCACGTCTGGATGAAATGTTTTCATTTTGTTCTTATACGCGAGTCGAATTTCGTCCTGCGTGGCAGTCGAGGATACCTCGAGCACGTCGTACGGCGACCACGTGCCTTTTTCCAACGCGTCCGAGTCAGCGAATGACATTCGATCGTTTCCCGCTTTCCAAGTTTTCTTCGTCGCGCGTCGAGCAGAAAAACGCACGACAGAGCGCGAGAGAGAAGAAGAAGAAGAAGAAGAAGAACAGAGTTTCTCGAAAGGAAGCGAGGAGCTGAGGATGGATGGCATGTTCGCTCTCTGTGATGTGACGAGACCACTTTTGGACGTGGTTGAAATTATGCGGCAGAGGAGGGATGAGTTCGTTATTAGAAAAAAAGAGAGATTTTGTGTTTTGGAAAAACAACAAAAATCACAGTTTTACCAACATAAAATAAGTAGGTGGTACGGCAATACATATCGTCATTAGATTTGCAAAGATTTAGCAATCCTCCTGGCTAACGATAAGACCTCGAACGGTTTTAAGCCTTCGACGTCTTTTACGGTCATCGGACAGCTATCCGTGATCCAAAAGTTGGAAAATCCTTGTCCCCCGGCGCCTTCGCTGGTGAAGCGTTTCCAGCTTTTGTTCGGGAAGACGCCGTGGGTGACATACGCGGAGACTTTCGTGGCGCCGAGCTTTTGGAGTAACGCCTGACACTCGATTAACGTGCCACCTGATTGGACCAAATCATCCACGATGACGCAGTGTCGACCAGCTGGTTCGCCTTCTTTTAATTTTACGATTCGTTTTTCTTTTTGTCGAACTTTCGTGCAGACGACTGATTTGTACCCGGCGCGATCGAAGAACGAGTGGAAGCGTTTATACGCGCCTTCGTCTGGGTACGCTATGACGACGTTCTGTGCGTCTTCTAATTTTTGTAACCGCTTTAAGAGCATCGGGATACCGCTTTCGAAACACGGCAAGATGGCATCTCCAAAATAGAAACGTTCTTGTAACGCGTGAATATCAAAGATAACCGCACTGGTCGGTCCGCCGCGACTGGGAGGCGTTGACGAAAGCATTCGCGCTAAAGTCACCGCCGTCGCCACTTCACCTTCCACCGCGACTCTCTCCGCAGTCCCAGTTGGGAAGAAAGGCAACACCAACGTAAAACTCGCCACGAACATCTTCGGCAACGAGTAAATAATCGACAACTGCTCGAAAATTACCTCCGGGTTGTGAAAACTCGCCAAAAACGCCACGTGTCGATCTCGAATATCGTACGCGTCGTTGATGAACAAATCTGGAAACCCGTCGTTAAAGGACTCCCAGTTAATCGTGCCCAACTCCACCGAAAACTCCTCCAATTCCGCAATCTTCTTCGCCAGCGGTTCGTGCTCTTTCGAGTAAAACAAAACCGGGAACTTGTTCTTCTTCTTCCACTTCTCTCTCGGTTCGCGTTTGAAAAAAGTGCCAATCTTTTCATCGCTCGCGGTATTCGATGACGTACTCGCCGAACCGTTGCTCGCTTGTCTCAAATTCACCATCGATAACGGTTCCTTGTTGAACATTTGACTCTGCGTCCTCTCTTGTTCAGATAAAGCCTCTTCAAATCCTCTGTCTACAAATCCTACATTTTCTTCTATCTCCGCTTGTTGCGAAGAGGAAGAGTCTTCCATCGCGGACAACCGATTCTTCCCCCCGTAACTGCTCTCATTCGAAGAAGAATCGTTATTGTTTCCAAACGTCGACGACGAGTAATTAAAGCTCGGTAAACTCGCCGCGCGAATGGACGATGGATTAGTGCCTTTATTATTCCTTTCCTCTTTCAAATGGCGGCTTCGACGGCGCGCGTTCTTCAAACGCTTCGAGGCACGAGCGCCGGTTATCGGCGATGCAGGCGATGTCAACGCAAATGATAACGTCATGCGTGCTCTCGCGGGGATGCGCACCCGAAGTACGTCTCTCTGTCTCGACCGAAACGCGCGGAGCGTGAAATTGTGTGGCTTTTTGGATAAAATTTTTGCGTTTCAAAAAAGAAAAGAAAGAAAAGAAAGAGAGGAGGAAGGAAATCGAGGAAAAAAGAAAGCGATTCGTAACGACCGCATCAATTCGCAACGCGTTCTATAACGTCTCACTCACTCTCTCACTTCTACTTAGGTATATATGCGTGTGTGTGTGCGTGTGTGTGCGTTTTTCTTCTACACCTGGTCGCCGCCGCTTCCTGTGAGAGGTGCGGTGAGCTCGTTCGCGCTCGCGTGTTCAATTGCCTCTCGTTTTCGTTTCTCTCGCAAGTACACGAAACATCCGATTAAAGTCAAGGCATAGCCTAACACGGAGCGTAAACCGACGACATTTTTGAATATAACCACAGAAAAGACAACGGTGACTATGGTTTTCACGTTGCCGAGGACTTGCATGCTCAACGCGCCAACGTGTTGCGTGACTAAAAATTGACTGATGTTGACCAGAAACGCACCGGCACAGTTGGCGCACAGAGCCCAGGCTAAATCGTTTTCCTCGTAGGCAGATCGCAAGGCGGCTTTGATGGCACACACGCCTTCGAATTCAACCGAAGCGGGAAGCAACGTGCACACAGACATTAAACTCATCCATCTCAAAGAGTTTAACGAGTCTAACTTTTCTGATTGGACGAATCCATCTTTTCCTCCTTCGGCCGACGACGATTCGGCGCTGCTCAACAACAACTCTTGTAAACAACTCTTCGTTGCTCTGGCGACCATGCTCGCCAAAACTAGCGCCAACCCTTTCGCGTGAAACGTCGGCTCTGCACCCGCAGTTACCATCCCACCCAAAATAACCGGCGTCAAACTCGCCCACACCCGCCAATGTTCTTTCTTCCGTAAAATCACCATCCCCATAAACGCCGTCACCGCCGGCGTGCACGCCGCGATCGCTTGCTCGAACGACACCTCCAAATACTCCAAAGACGCCACAGCAGCTACGATAGACACCGCGAACGTTTGACTCAACGCAAAAATCTTCCAAAACTGTCTGTTCGATTGCAACTGCTGTCGAGCGCTTACCCATCCCACCTTGCTATTGTTACTAGTACTACTACTATGACTACGAAACGCCGCGACCGCGCTCCGCTCCTTAAAACTCAGCACGACCTCGCAACACGCGTACGCCACGCACATGTGCATAAACGTCAGAAATATTGGCAATCGAAACTTGCTCCCATCTCGCATCAAGATTTTGTTGAAGGATATTAACAGCACCGTGGACGCGAACCATCCGCAGACTATCGCCGTCGTTTTCAGAAGCTTTCTCTTCTTTCCTCCAGATGATGATGATGCAGACGTCTCGTCGGGATCGCCTTCCTTCGACGCGTCGTCGAACGTCGTCCTCCCGAGATTTGACGACGACGACACACCCTTCGTCGTCGTCGTTTTGTGCGTCGTGTGCTGCCCCGCGCTGCTCGCGAGCGTCGTCGTCATCGTCATCGCGTCCACGAACGATTGGAAACTCATTATTATTTTTGTACGCACACAGGACTTTCTCTCTCTCTCTCTTCTCGTTCTGCGATATGTCCTCTCCACAACACAATCGCCCCTCTCTACTACGCAAAGTTGGTGTTGTTGTTGTTGCGAGTCGTAGTATTCGTTCTCTTTCGTCGTCGTTTACGTCCTTTTGTATTGCGCGCGCGCGTGCGTGTGTCCAGTTTTACTCTATATACTACTAAGAGTAAAAGACACACACACAAAAAGAGTACCAACTTAGTAGTAATAGTGGAGTCTTTCAACGTCTCAAGCAACACCAAGAACAAGTGACAAAAAGAGAAAAAAGAGAGAGAAAAAAAGAGATTCTTTTTGCACACACACACACACACACAAAAAAAAGAGTAAACGTCCAAAAAAAAGTGCCGAAAAGTATTCTTGGGAGGGGACAAAAAAATGTCCACATCATCGTCGGAGTAACGAACGACCACCTTTTGTTGTGTGACTCTCTTTCGAAAAAAAAAGCAGTCGAGAGACACCACCACCACCACCACCACCACGAAGAAGAAGAAGAAGGCGTCGAAAAGAGAGGCGGAGTCGCGCGTGCAAAATTCGTGTAGACGTCTTTCTCTTTTGTGTGTTGTTGTCTCCAGATGATGATGATGATGAAGACGATGATGATGATGATGTCTTCTTCGACGAATGAAGGAGTCCCAACAAGAAGACGTCGAGGAAGACGACGTCGCAACAACAGTCGCCGATTCGAGACGACGACGACGACATCGGTAGTACCCTTTTCGTCGTCGTTTTCGGCAGAAGCAGAAGCAGGCATGATGATGGCGCTATTATTGTCGTCGTCTCGTCGGAACCAGCAGAAAGGAAAACGAGAAGAAGAGAGGAAAACGAACTTTAATGCTGCTGCGTTTTTGTCGTCAAAGTCGTCTCTGACCAAGAAAAGAAGAGGAGGCTGTTGTAGCGCGACGACGAAAACAACAACGAGGCTGTTGGATGACGCCGGGGTGGTCGATGTCGCGACATCATCATCGTCGTCATCATCCGCACGACAACAACAACAACAACAATCGGAAAGAAGACGACGAATAAAAAAAGTGCCTCCGATTGAAATCGCGAAGCGGGTACAACTGTTGGTGCGGACGTTCGTCCAGTGCGCGGCGAAATACGCGGGGCCGCGGAAAGATTACGAATCGATAGCGAGCGCGATATCGCGACTCGGTCCGACGTACGTGAAATTCGCGCAAGCGGCGGCGAGTCGTGGAGACCTCGTCGGGCCGGAGATGGCGGGAGCGCTCGGGCAGTTGCAAGATGACATGGCGCGGTTTAGCGATCAATCGGCGATTGATACCATTCGAAAAGAGAGTCCAAAGTTGTACGAAGATATAGAGAATATAGAGGACATGTTGGAGAAAGGTTCTGTGGCGGCGGCATCATTGTGTCAGGTGTATAAATGTCGATTGAAGGAAACGCGGGAAGACGTCGCGGTGAAAGTGCAACGACCAAACATTCGAGAACAGGTGGAAGCGGACGCGTATTTATTACGTTTGGCGGCGTCTTATTTGGAAAAGTTCAACTTGGTGGAGGCGAAAGCGGTGGATGCGGTGGACGAGTTCGTGTCGAGATTGTTCGAGGAGATGGATTTCGAAAACGAGGCGGAAAACGTGAAAAAATTTAACAGTTTGTATGGCCCAAAAGGGACGGCAAAGATGGATGACGTCGTGAACGGCGCCGCGGGTAACAGCGATAACAACGGACGGAAAAGTAAACTAGAAATTAGAGTGCCAAAAGTGTACGAGGAGTACACGTCGAAGAAAGTGTTGGTTTTAGAATGGATCGAAGGGACGCCGTTGACGTCCGGGGAGTTGCGCGAAGTCGATCCGAAAGATTTACCGTTGGTAAGGTTAGGAATCGCGTGTACGTTGAGTCAACTCATCGAAACAGGCGTCATGCATGCGGACCCTCACGGGGGGAATTTAATCAAACTCCCCGATAACCGCGGGTTAGCGTATTTAGATTTCGGATTGGTTTCGACGGTGCCGGAACAAGTCCGAGACGGTTTGGTCGCCGCGGTGTCGTTGATGATTTTTAAGAAAGATTACAGGAAAGTGGCAAATTTGTTCGGTGAGTTGATGTTAGTGCCGCCGTCGGTGATGAACGACGCGGTGAAGATGAAAGATCTCGAAGACGCTTTAGAAGACGCGGCGAACAAGACGCTGAAATTCCCAGAACCTGAATCGAGGAAGATTGTCCCTGAAATACGATTCGACGAACTTTTGTTCGCCTTGCTTGCCTTAGTGCCTCGGTTTGAGTTTCAATTACCGCCGTATTTTGTGAATAACGCGCGCGCGTTGGCCGGGCTAGAAGGCATGGCGAAAAGTGCCGACGGTACGTTCAACGTGTTGAAAGAGGTGTACCCTGTTGCCATTCGCCGGGTGCTCAAAAATCCAAACCAAAGCGAGGTGTTGAGAAAAACGGCTCGGACGTTAGCGTACGACGATTCCATCGGAGGCTTAGCGTTCGCGTCTTTACTTCGCGTCTTGAACGACGCGGCAAACTTGACAGGAATTCCGAGATTTAAAATCGCGTTTGACGCGCTTCAGAGCAGCGAAGGCTGGCGTTTGCTCGCGGAAACGTTCAAGGCGGAGATTTCGAGAAGAGCGCGCGCGTTTCTCGATGGTCTTCTTCTTTTCTGGCGAGGATGTACAAAGAGTACGAGGAGTACGAATAATACTCGAGAGAGCAGCAGCAGTCATACATAGTCGCGTTGGAGTTGCGTGAATTACACACAATACTACTACTACTACTACTACTCATAGAGTATCATCACATGCGTTTTGCTTAAAGGTGGTTGTTCTCTCTCCTCCAAAGAAAGAAAGAAAGAAAGAAAGAAAGCGAAGCGCTCTATTATTATTAAAGTCTTCACTTTACTCGAAAGCGTCCATCATTCGACACCTGAGTAAACCCGACGAACGAACGAAGATGTCGACGGACGCGCAAAAAGCGGCTAAAGTACCTTCCTCGAGTTTAATAAGCTCCTCTTCCTCCGGTGGGAGATCCGCTCCGGCGCACGTGCTCTTCGCCTCTTTGCACGCCCTCTCCGCGTGGCTCTCGGTGAAATCGCTCGCGTTCGTCAAAGCGCTGGACCAACACGAGACCGACGACTTTGGCGACGACATCATCGTCACGAATAATGGACCTCGAAGTGCTGTGGCGCTCCTTCACAGAAGCGCGTGCGCGATACACCTCCTCCGAAGCGCGATGCGAACCTACCGAGAACTGAGAAACGACGACGAACGACAGAAACAACGACGGAGACGAAGACGAATCTCATCTTCGAAAAAGAAGAGAAAAAGCACCGTCAAGGTGCTCGATTGGGTCTTCTTGAGAAACACGCAAACGAACGCGCACGACGCCAAATCGACGCTCGAGAGAGGTGAGAGAAATTGTATATCGCGTAATAAAAGTCGTCGTCCGGAGAGGAGTATTATATAGCATTCGATATCGTCGACGTCGATTCGTAGAATAACTGACCCGTTCGTGCTTCTTCTTCTTATATAACTTGTGAACATACACGATTGGCGCTCGTTTTGCCCCGCTCGCTCCGCGATGATATAGCGAACGAAGCGTTGGTCACGGCGGACGCGGTTTTGGACGCGGACGACTTCGATTTGGAGTACGACGAGGAAGGGACGAGTAAGATGAACTTGAAAGCGTTGGGAACGTTGGCGATGTGTGGAGTGTTTGGCCACGCGAACGATGAGTTCAAAGATGGGAGATATCCAACCGCGAAGGAAAGACAGTTGATGCGTAGATTTGTCGACGCGGTCGCGAGCGTAGGTTTCGGCGCGGCGTTGCGATTGACCGCCGGGAAGGTGTGGAGTTTAGAACGCGAAAGAGAGAGAAACCGCGCGATTCAAACCGTTTTCGTCGCGAGCAGAGCAGTCGAAAGAGAGAAGAGGAAACAAGCGAGCAAGAACTTAGGATTGGAAGGTTTAGCGACGAGGTTTCGATCTCACAACGCCGCCAATAGAAATAACGACGAGAGGAAGAGCAATAGCGGTACACGAAAAGACGCGTCGTCGAAGACGAGCAAGAACGACGAGATCCTCACCCCGTTCAACCGGTGGCGAAAGAACGGAACGAACCAGACGTCGACGTCGACGACAAAAAATCTGGCGCGGTCCTCCTCGAGCAAAGCGACGAAACGAAAGACGAGCGGCGGCGCTCGGAAAAAAGACGACGAGAAAGACGCGGATTGGATCGAGCGCGCTAAGGAGCGTTTGCCGCGCGTCGCGCCCGTGATTTTGATCGTCGCTGGTTTCGCGTTGTAAGAATAGCAGAGACGCCGCTTCGAGGCGTCTTCAAACAATAATACCCCCTTCTTTTCCCTTCATAAGTTTGACTCGCTTTTCTTTCCAACGAACGACGTCATCACGATGATGAGCGCGCTTTGTGCGCGCGCGAGAAGACCACGGAACCCTCCACCAATCGGTCTTCTGGTGGTTCATCAAAACTGTCGTCGTCCTCCTCCTCCTCCTCCGTCGAAAAAGGTGGCCCCGGGTGTTCGATGTCGTCGAGACGACGACTTCTGCGGCGCAAAAGTTGTTCGCGACGGCGCAAAAGAAGAAGACGAAGAAGAAGATGTGTTCGCGGGGACGACGACGACGACGACGACGTCGTCGTTCACGCGTCGGAACGCGCTGATTATTATGTCCTTCCTCGCGACGCCCCCTTGTGTCTCTTCCGCGTTCGCGTCAGACGACGACACCAACACCAACATCAACAGCTTCGACGACTATGGGACAAAGATGAGGATGATACAAAAAAGCCCAGACCCGGAGGCGTTCGAAAAAGACGTTTCGTATTTGTCGTCGTGCGCGGAAGTGTCGGAATCGTGCGTGTCGACGACGAACGATGACGAGGGACACTTTATAAATCCGTGGGCGTTTTCGACGTCGAAAACGGAAGCGATGAGAGAACTCGTCGCGGTGGCATTGGGGAATAAGGAAGAGAGAGCGGTATCGCGCGCGATACCGGCGGTGAGAGGCGCGAGCGTCGGGATCGAGGCGATGAGGAAGAAAGCTCGAGAGAGCGCGCTGAGAGATTTGGCGTTGGAAGAGAGAGACGGTGAAGGGGATAATGATAGTAATAGTAGTAGTAGTAGCAGCAATATCATCATGCCAGAAATGAAAGGTCCGCTCGGGGATTGCGTGGAATTCGACATAAACAACGGGAAGATTGTTTTGAGATTGTTCGACGTCGCGGGCGGAGTGAATAGCAACGACGCGGATGTTGTCATAAACGAAAGCGACGTTTTTGACGCTGAATTTTACTTTTTAGACAACGACGCGATTGTGGACATTCGCATAGCCGCGAGAGACGCGCCAAAGGGCGGGAGTTTTGCCTTGTCGTACGACAAAGGCATAAAGTTTGAGAAGAATCGAGCGAGGAAATTGGCAGATACGATTAGACAAAAGTTAGGATGGGAGATTGTTCCAGTCATCGCGAGTTTCGACCCAAAATGGGATTCAAAAAGGAGAATGTGGTTTGAGGATATACTCGATCCGCAAGAGAGAGTAAGCGGCGAGTGGAATAGCTTTAGTGGGACGAGCTGGATACCGAATCCAGCGGCCATCATCGATAAACTTTCGAGCAGATAATAATAATAATGAGAGAGTTATTGTTTAGTCGCCGTGTAAACGATGGATATAACAATTGTATAACTACCTAGTAGTCTAATAATAATAACAATATACTTTATTATTCCGGTTTCGCTTCCGGTTTTTCTTCGCCTAACCAGTACTTGTAGTTTTCGAACAACTCGGCGTCGTCCCCACCCTTGTGGTATTCGGATTCGACCATCATGGATTCGTAAAACTTTTGACCAACCGCGGATCGGGCGCCCGCCTTCTTGCCAGCCTTCGCCTTCGCTCTTTCCGCTTCCGCGCGTTGGCGCATTTCCGCGGCAACCTTCGCGTACGGGTTGAGTCTGTCCATAGCCGCCTTGTTCTTGAGCGGGTTTCTCTTGAGCGGCGCGTGTGCTCTCGTCTTGCCAGACTTTGGCGCGTTGACGGCGGATTGAATCTCATCAGAGTTGATCACTCTGCTCAAATCTGGTTGCGTCATGATGTGCGCCGGTGGCTTCCAACCCTTCTTGGAGGAACTGGCTTGCGCCTTAGTGCCAAAGACACCATCCAACTTTTCAAACGCGCTCTTCGTCCAAATGATAAATCTACCCAAGTGACCCCCCGGAGCCAAAGACAACAAACCGAGTCTGTCCACCGAGCACAACTCAACGCCCGGAATGTTTCTAAACGCTCTCGTCATCCCAGAATCGTTCGCGTAGACGACTAACGGACCTTTGCGTTGGACGTATCTGCGGTTACGCATCTTACCCTTACCCGCTCTTACCGCTCTAGACGCCTTGACTCTTTCGACGTCAGCAAACGCACCGCACGCCTTCAAAATCTTGATCGCCTCGCTCGTCTTGGTCGTACCTTCGCACGAATCGTCGAGCACTAATGGCACTTCCGGCACGTTCTCGACTCTGTGACCTCTCGCCATCAACAACGACGGCACCGCCGACGCCGCCAACGCGGAGCACACCGCGTAGCGCTTCTCCTTCAAGTTCACCTTGCGGTGCCACTTTCTCCACGTCTTGGTCGGCGCGAACATGCGACCGCCTCGACACATGTTCCCGAACGCCCCTTGACCGGCGCGGTGGGTCCCGCCACCGGGCACACGCGGGATACGGGACACGGCGCGACCGGTCCCCCACGACTCGGCGGCAGTTTGGTGCCCAGCTTCCAACGCCACGGCGTACGCTTGACGCGAGTTTTTGTTCAATCCGGTGTGCACGGCATTGACGATGTCACTGTTGTTGTTTCAAAAGTAAGAAGGCAATATTCGGTAAGTACACGATTCGATCGCGCGCGACGGGTTCCTGCGGTCGCATCGTCCGCTTTGTGCCCCATTTCGCGCGTCCGATCTCGACCACAACACGGGCAAAAACCCCACCCACTCGATGATGATGACGAAAATGATGCGTGCGAAAACCCCTCGCGCACGCCCTCACGCGACGCGAAAAAACGAACGCGCAAACAAAAAACGTACGGTCTGATTGGCGACGTGAACACTTCCGGGAGCGCGACCGAGGCGCCGTTCCCATTCTGGACCGTCACGGTAGGTAAAGCGGCGGGCATTTTTTCTTTTCTTCTTCTTCTTCGCTTTTTTTTTGTGTCGTCCAAAAGCAGCAAAAATAAAAAGTGGCGATTTTCTTGGAGAGAAATTTTCACTCCCTCAAAAAGGGGGGCGTTTTGAAAGTAGTATGATATTGAGTCGTCGACACGAGCAGCGAGGGAACAACGGAAAGAGACAAAACAACAAACTCTGCGCTACTACTCTTTTACAAGACTACTGTTTTTACAAACGACTTTGTCTTTTTGGGACGAGGCTCTAACAAGAGTGCTCTGCTCCGCTCTGCTCTATTTGTATTCTATATCTATCTGCGTTGATTCTCTCGCGAGTCCTCCTCGGCGTCCGTCGTCACGAAGGCGTCAGCTTTTCCACCTCCAACAACGCCGTTTCCAGCCGATGTTCTAACGCGGCGTTTTCTCTGACGTAGTGTTGCATCTGCGTTTGCGTGGTTTTCAGCGCCTGCTTCAAGGCGTCTCGCTCGGCTTTTAAACCTTGGATCATGACGTCGTCCGCGCCGCCGGAGGCCGAGGTCGAGACCGCCGCCGCCGCTCCGCCGCGACGTCCGTACCCGCTCCCAAAGTATTCTCCGCCGCCGCTCGGAGGACTCCCTTTTGCTCTCGTCGTCTGGTCCGCTAAATCTGCCTTTTCCATGTTATGCGCCACCGCTAAATCTCGCTTCTCCGTTTCTAATCGTTTGATTTTCCATATCGCGTTCTCGTACCGCGTTTTCAAGCCTTTCACCCACACCGCCAACCCGAGGAGAAAACACAGGTTGAATCCAACCGCAGAAAAGACGATGGCGGTCGCGTCGAAGACGTTTTCGTCGTACGTGCTCAAAGTCGCTCTTTTTTTCGGAAGAGACGACGAAGAAGAAGAAGACGTTGTTAGTATTGCGAGTTGTTGAAACGCCTCGTTGTTGTTGTTGTTGGTGTTCTTCGCCGGCGGGCGCAACGACGCAAAGTCGTCGTCGTCGTCGTTGTCGTATAATACGTCGACGCTCTCCCCCCCTTTGCGCGCACAGACCGTTTTGTTCTTCGACGCAATCATCGGGATTTCCCCTTTCATCAAGGAAGACTTTACTGTGGTGGACCCTCTTCGTCGTCTTCGAACGCACCCAAAACCACCACCACCACCACCACCGCGGCGAGGGAGGACCAACGTCGTCGTCGAAGCGTCGGTGTCTCGACGCAACACCACGCGCTGCCCCCGCATTTTTTTGTACGAATGTTTTGTAGAGAATTACATATAGTAAGAGGTCCAAAAGGAGGAAGGACCCTCTCTCTTGTGTGTAGTGTGGTCTCGAGTAGATAGAGTCCCTCGAAGCACTTGAGACGACGAGAGAAGAAGATCTGAAATTGGCACTCGAGAGTCCGTACTTTCAGATAGTATCTTTTTGAAACCCTAAAAAGTGGCTTTTTGTCTCTCTTTTTCTTTCTTTAATAATGAAGGGGGCGAAAGAAGAACACCACAAAAGAAGACCAGAGAGGAGAGACGCGAGCGACGAGAGACACCGAGACGCTTCGAGAGATCGCGCATCCTTTTTTGGGGGAGACGTTTTTCTTTCTTTCTTTCTTTCGCGTTTGGGTGGTGGTGTTGTGTTGTTCTCGGACATCATCATCATCATCATCATCATCATCATCATCATCCATTTTTAGGCATCTCTTCTCGTTTTTCATTTTCATCGTCGTCGTCGTCGAAAGAGATGGGGTCGTCGCAAAGAGAAGTGCAACAACGACAGAAAGCCAAAGCCTCTCGCGACGACGTGGTGGTGGTGGGTGTCATCCCCGAAGACGCGCGCCTCGAATTCGTCCGTCTGTGCTGCGCCGAAAAGAACACCGCAAAAAGCAACTTTTTTGGGAAGGAGAAGGAAGAGGAGGCGAACCACACGAAGAAGAAGAAGAAGAAGAAGAAGACGTGGATCCCGTACGGTACGGCTGGGTTTCGATGCGATGAAACCGCGATGGATCCCATCGCGTTTCGTTGTGGATTCATCGCCGCGTGCGTCGCCGCGTTTTCTTCAAAGTCATCACGAAAAAGGACACGAGCGAGCGGGTTGGTGGTGACGGCCTCGCACAACCACGCCAAAGATAACGGCGTGAAACTCGTCGACGGGGAAGGAAATGTGCTGGGAGAGCGGTACGAAGGCGCGTGCGAGGCGCTGTGTAACGCGACAACGGCAAAGGAGCTGCACGATGCGTTAGACACGTTCGAAGAGGCGATCGTAGAAGACCAAGGAAACAACGTTGCAGAAGGAAAAGAAGAAGAAGAAGAAAGGACGACGACGACGACGACGACGAACGACGATTCTGGAATCGTCGTCGCTCCTGTTGTATATTTCGGCCGCGACGCGAGAGAAAGCGGTGCACGACTCGTGGAGAAAGCGAAAGAAGGCGCAAAAGTACTCGGAAACAACCGCGTCGAGATTCGCGATCGAGGCGTCGTCACGACGCCGATGTTACACTATTTCGTGTATGCGCACGGGAAAGCGGTGGAAGAATTCTTTGCAAAAGAAGAAGGAAAAGAAGAAGACAAATGCGTGAGAACTGAAATGTTGAGGAAAAAGATCGACGTGGCGACGCACGAGGCGGCGTATTTCGAGCGCGCGGCGGTTGGGTATTTGAGCTTGATCGAGGAAGACGAAGAGGAGAAGAGTGCGGACGGCAATGCGAACACAACATTAAACAACATTCGTAAAAATGTCGTCGAAGGTTTACGATCGAACGCGACGGGTTTACCTCCGCTCCACATCGATTGCGCCAACGGGGTTGGTTTCGTCGCGTTTGAAAAGTTGTTGGCGGTTTTTGACGCGATTCGCGAGAAGAGCGGCGATAAGAGGAGTGAACAGATCGAGTTGGTTTTGAAAAATGGGCCAAAAGACGGACCGGTGAATCTCAATTGCGGGTCCGATTTCGTTCAAAAAAACCAACGGGCGCCGGATACGGCGACGTGTAGTCGACAGTCGTTCGTCAACCAGAGGTGTGCCTCGGTCGACGGCGATTGCGATCGATTGGTGTATTTTTCAATCGAAGAAGAAGAAGAAGAAGAAG
>MDSZ01114597.1_pt1 | contig 15914 bp, 7 predicted proteins | sample 811201 | NCBI WGS metagenome assembly MDSZ01 (sample SAMN05326647, study PRJNA326480) | marine metagenome | isolation source: seawater | place: Indian Ocean: North | collected 2010
CGGTGCACCTATTGGTGGTACTAAAACCTTTAGTGCTGTGGCTACTGTCACTTTGGTAGGAACTACTTCTGTCAAAGCTGACGGCACAGTGACTGGAGCTGCTACCACTGGATCTACCTTTGGTAGTTCCGGTGCAACCATTACTTATTCTGTATCTTCTAATGTTGCCTCTGGCACCACTGTTGCAGCAGGTGGTAGTGGATATGCAGTTGGCGATACGCTGACTGTTGTTGGTGACACTGGAGTCACATATACCGTCGCTACTATCTCGTAATAACTATGCCTACTACAACTCGTTTTAGTGTCGCTAAGACACAGAAGGGTTATGGTTCAGCTGTTTCCGGTTCTTCTGTTAAGTCTGAGACTGAGCAGTGGACCGGTAACGTTGCTTACCCTCCTTCTAAAAATACTACTAAGCTCTCCTGAGCATGCGGGGATCCTTCGGGGTCCCCTTTTTTCTTACCCCATTATTGAGAATAATAATCAATGACAATTAATGCTTTTGATACTGACACCGAACTGTCCAGTGTAAACTCAATACTGGGTGCCATTGGTCAATCACCAGTAACCACACTAGATTTTACTAACCCTGAAATCTCTTTTATTTATAACATTCTGCAGGAAGTTAATACTGATGTACAGAATGAAGGGTGGGTATGGAATCGTGAAGACCACTACCCAATTAGCCCTCAGCTAAACAACGGTACTATCCCTTCCCTGCCAGACAACACCTCTATTATTGTCTTTCCTCCTAATGTATTGCGGATGGATATTTATGATAATGCAGTGTTCCGCACTACAAATGTAATCCGCCGTGATGGTTGTCTGTATGATAAATTGAGACATTCATATGAATTCACCTCTGGAATTGAAGCAGATATTATTTGGAAGATTGCTTATGAAGACCTTCCCACTGCTTTCAAACGATACATTACTTACCGTTCTAGTGTACGAGCTGCTACTCAGCTAGTGTCTAACCCACAACTTGTACAAATCTTGGCGCAACAGGAAGCTTATTCTCGTGCTATTTGTATGGAGTATGAGTGCAATCAGGGTGACTATTCTATCTTTGGTACACCTGAAGGCACCGCTTACCGACCTTATCAACCATACCGTGCTCTTCATAGATGACAAGTATCTCTCAAAAAATACCTACCTTTATAGGTGGTATCTCCCAACAACCTGACGAACTATTTCCTCAAGGTAGTGTAAAAGAAGCTGTAAATGTAGTACCTGACATCAAAGGAACCCTCAGTAAACGTCCCGGTTCCTCCCTGATTAGCTCATTATCTGATACATCAGAAGGTACGTGGTATAATTATTTTAGAGATAATAGCGAACAATACTTTATGCGTATTAGGTTCGACGGTCAAGTAGATGTTTGGGACGCTAAAGATGGTACACCACGTACTGTTAAATACGTAGAAACACCTGTTGATTATATTTCTGACCAATCACTAACTAATAATCAAGCCTCACCTAATGCAGAAGAGGTTTATGATTCGTGTGATTCTGATGCTTTTATAGCTGCTACTCAAGCACTGCAGACTACAATTAATAATTTACAAACTACAAACGGTGATATTGAATTACTGCAAGTACAGAGAGACAGATTAGAAGCTGAAATTGCTGGTACATTTACAGAAGTAGTTGTTCAAAACTACCATGTATTAGTAGGTGCTTATGAAGTAAATGGTGTATGGAAAGAGTTCGGTAAACCTGAAGCAGAAGCTGGGTACACTATTAAAAGGAAGTACCAAAGACAAGCTTCTATTAAAATTGAAGGATCACCTAGCATACAGGTCTTTGAACTATATGGTTATACTAAAAGTAGAGATGCTGCAGCAAGTGAATTAACAACCGTTAATAATGATATCGCAGCACTTGAAGCTACCGTACCTGCTTTAGTTACAGCCTATACAACAGCATTAGCTGCCTATGAAGTTGAAGCAGCAAACTGTAACATCTACGGTAACCCCTACTCAAAAGCTGCAAAAAGTGTTAGTGGTACATTAAAAGCACCTGATTATTTTAAACATACTGAGAACCAGGATTTACAATTTACTACTATTAATGATTATACATTTGTCACTAATAGAAAAGTACAGCCGGTAATCGGTGGTGTTGAACAACCACCTGCAATCTTCACGTCTTACATCAGCCTACTTAATATAGCTTACTCCAGACCTTACACCTTGTATGTAAGTTCTACTGATTCTGAGTCATTAACTTATACTAGAGCTACAGCTATTTCTGTCACTCCTGTGACTTTACAAGACGGAGACGGTAACTGCCCGTTAAACGGTTCAACAGGAGTAAGGACTGATAACGTTGGTTCGGGTAACATTACCTATCAATTAGATGTAATTGGTACTCCGTATTTTGTTGGAGGTAATGATTATGACTGTAGATACACTACTAGATTAACCTTAATCTCTGCTAGTGCTGGTACTAATGTAGGAGATACTTGGACTACTACTTTAAATGGTCGAATCTATACTCTTAGGGTAACTGCAGCTACTTCTACTACAACTACAGCAGACCAAGTAATTGAAGCTGGTGCTATTACAACAGGTTCTATACTTAGCGCATCTCAAGTTCTAACAAATTTAAAAGCAGCTTTAGATTCTGGATTAGACGATACTTTTACTACAAAAATTATTGGTAATGGTATTTACGTAGAAAGTACAAGGCAATTCGAAATAGCTACTCCTGATAAACTACTTCTTTCTACATTTTCAAATGAAGTTAATGATGTATCAGAGCTACCTGCTGCATGTAAAGATGGATATGTTGTTAAAGTAGCTAACAGTTACCTGCTTGAAGATGACTATTACCTTAAATTTAAAGCTACTATACCAGAAACTGATGGTGATGGTGTATGGATTGAAACCTATAAACCTGGAATCAGTAGGGAATTTGCGTATGAAACGATGCCGTATCAAATACGGAGACTAGCAGATTCTACATTTGAAGTAAGTCCTATTAAATGGTCAGCTAGAGAAGTGGGAGATGAGGAGACTAACCCTGTCCCAAGCTTTGTAAATGACCCTACTATTGGTCAAACCGGATCACCTATCACTAAGATTGTTTTCTTTAGAAACAGATTAGGATTGTTGTCTGGTGAAAGTATTGTTATGTCCAGAACAAACAATTACTTTGATTTCTTTGGTGCTACAGCACAGACTATTTCAGATGCTGATCCTATTGATGCTAAAGTATCTAGCACTTATCCAGCTATCCTTTATGATGCAATCGAAACTGTTCAAGGTTTAATGCTATTTAGTAATAACCAGCAGTTTATTTTGATTACTGATAATACAGATGTCTTTAGCCCTGCTACAATTAGTATTAAAAGTGTTGGTAGTTACCGATATAATGAGAAAGTAAGACCTGTTCATATGGGTCAAACCATTGGTTTCTTAAACAATGCTGGTTATAGAACTCGTTTCTTTGAACTAGTTCCTAGTAGGGATTATGACTACCAAGCTGTTGAAACTAGTAAACCTGTAGACCAGTTAATACCTGCTGATGTTGATTTGATTGCAGAATCTAAAGACGACAACATGCTAGCTTTAGCTGTTAGAGAAGCAGACGATCGTGCTGTTTGGGTTTACCGCTTCTTTAATGAAGGAGAGAAACGTGTACAATCAGCGTGGTTCCAATGGAAATTAAGTGGAAGCCTGTTGTATCATTGCATCATGCAAGATGTTTACTATGCTGTATGTGAAGTACCTACAGGTAATCCTGGCAAACCAACTGCTGTTATTCTACAAAAGTTTAATTTAAAATTAGACCGTCAAGACTTGTTAGTTAAAGCAGCTAATAGTATTGACAATTATGATTATCAAATTCATATGGATAATTATAAAATATCCACACCTACTGAGATGACGTTTATTGATGATGGAGATACTGACCCATTAGGTGCTCCCCCTACCGGTATTGCAAAACCATACACAAGGTGGCGGTTACCTATTGGTAGTCATGGACCTCAGCAATTAGTAGCATATGAATTAAGGTTAGATGCTAGCAGTCAATCAGGTTATATTACTAGTGGACGTTACACTGAACTTGCTGCAGCCGGTATGCCAAACGGTGTCATGGTTTATGCTAACGGTCAGTGGAACGAAAACAATGTAGTATCTGGTTATAATTTTAACATGAAAGTTATGTTACCTACTTTGTATGTAACCAAAAAGGAGGGTGATTCATATAGAGCTGACACTTCAGCTTCTCTAGTATTACATCGTGGTATTTTTAATTTTGAAGCTACAGGTTCTTGTGAAATTAAAGTTGCTAGAAAAGGTAGAAAAGATTATGTAGTCAGTTACGAATCAACTATACAAGATGGTTATAATGCAGATGACCCGCCATTTGCTGCTGATGTAAGTAGAACTATACCTATTTATGATAGAAATACAAACACAAGTATTACCATTAATTCAGCCCACCCAACTCCTACTAATTTAATTTCTTTAACTTGGGAAGGAGACTTTACTAATAAGTATTACAAACGTGTCTAATTACATCCATCCAATTACTTTGGAGGCAGCTTATCAGGTTGCCTCTAATCTACGCCCAGAAGACCGTAGAGAGTGCGAAGAGGGGCATGGGGTAGAACCTACCATTGACATCCCCCTCGCTTCTCTCAGAGGCTTCTGCCGTTATTTTACGGTGCCTAACGGCGAGACCGCCGGAATTGTTGGTATTGATGAAGATAAAGTATGGATGTTATGTACTCCAGCTATACATAAATACCCCCTTACATTTGCTAGAGAATCAAAACGATTCATTGATTCTCGACCTGAACCTTACTTGTGGAACGTTGTGGACAAACGGAACACGGTTCATATTAAATTACTTAAGTTCTTAGGATTCACTTTCCATGAAGAACTACCGTTCGGTCCGAACAACTTACCCTTTATTAGATTTGATAGATGGAACCATTAACAATGGGACTAATCGCTGGCGGTAGTCAATTACTTGGTGCTGTCGGTAATTTTTTTGGTCAGCAAGACCAAACTGATGCTCAAAATGAAACAATAGCAAAACAGTATAGGAATCAACTTAAAATCCGCTATCATCAAGACCTGATGAAAATTGCAGGATATAATTTATCAGTTGATAACTACAAACAAAACCTCTTTAATAGAGATAAAATTTACCAAGCAGAAGGTTTAGCAGAGTCATTGCGAATGAATGAACTATTGAAAGGTTCTAGATTTGCTGATCAAACTGATGCTGTTAATATGACTACTGCTAAAGGTAGAGTCACTGCTAAAGGTAGGACTGGTAAATCTGCTGCTAGAATGCAAGGCAATGCTGTTGCTCAAATTGGGCGGAACAAGGCAATTAGAGCTAAACAAATGTTTGGAGAAATGCAAGCATCAGAACTTCGCAATGAAACTCGTGCTGTTACTGAAACGGCTAAACGGGACAACATGTACAATCAAGTCAGGTTCGGACCTCAATTTGGTCCTGGTCCTGCAGTACCCACCTTTGCTGATGGTCCTAGCTCAATGAGTTTACTGACAGGTATTGGTCAAGCTGCACTTGGCGGTTATTCTGCTTATGCTGGTCAAGTCAACTTTAGAGAACAATTGGCTGCAACTCAACCTAGTCAATGGGGCAGTCTCGGCAACTCTAGTTATAATACATCCTTTAAACTTCCTGTTTCTCCCTTCTCGGTATAACGTATGACACAGCAAGCAATTAACTATTCCCCAGTAGCCTTTAATAATATTGTCCCTGTTCTAGATATTGGTGACCCTAGCCAAGAATTTCTTGAATCTATGTCGGGAGTTGAGGCTGCACTACGAGCAGAGGGAGAACAAATACAAAGAGATAGTAAAGTTATTCAAGCAAATGTTGCACAAAGAAATGCCGATGTACAAGGTTTGATTTCTTTAACTCAAAAAGGTGCTAAGTTATATGGTGAAGAAAAGAACCGCCAACTTAAATCTAGACTCAGTGAAATTTGGGCAGAAAATTTTAACAAAGATCCAGATACAGATCAAGATTGGGCGGCAGAAGCTAGTAAGTATTCAACACCAGCACAAGAAGAATCTAAAGAATCGACTGATATTGATGTAACTTTAGGTAATAATCTTCAGAAAAAAACAGAAGTCACTTCTAGAGATACTGCTGCTGCTGCAAAAATTAGACAAGCAACAGGTCTAGAAGGAATGGTTGCTGCAAACGCAAGGACTGCAGCGGCTGCTGAGAGTTATCAGTCTGCTTATCGTGTATGGATGCAACGAGTTAACCCTGATCCAGGAGCTGATACAGTAGCTGCTAGGAATGAGTTTAACAAACGTTGGTCTGAAATGACCGGACTTAATGCTGCTAATCCATCATTCTTAGCAGCTCAAGTTTACCCACGGTTGCGCCGTGAGGGAGCAGCTATAGAAGAACAGCAACGTAGAACTTGGACTGCTTCTAAAGATGCAGAAAAAAGAGATCAATATGCCATGCGAGTAGCTACTGGTGAAATGACTCTGGATGAAGCTTTTACAGCTATAAAAGGTACTACTAAATCTGATGGTGTAACTTTATACAATAATGAAGATAGTTGGAGTTGGCTAACATCTCTAAAATTACCTACTGAAACATTAGGTCAGTTTGCTGATTTACCGTTCCCTACTGGCGGTACATGGGGTAAGCATCCTAGATTCCAAGCACTACTAACTGATGCACGTAATAGAAAGAGACAAGAAGATAAAGCTCGCAGGCTAGAAGCATCACGTAGGCTTGCATTAGAATATACTATTAATATGACTGCTGCTGAACGTTTAGCTTTAAGGGACCGTCAGTTGCAGGAAAATCCACCAGACCTGCAAAATGAGATTTTCCAAGCATATTCAAACGCTGAGGCAAGGGGTGCGGAACAAGAATCAAACAGATTGAATCAATCAAAGTATGATACATTTATTCAAAACCGTCCCGCTGGTAGTCTCCCTACTATGGCTGAATGGACACGAGCTGGAGGCGATGCCGCTTGGGCAACAAAGAATTCAAGGTTTTTTGCTGATGATGTAAAGCAAGAATCTATTGAACAGCAGATTAAAGACTCTCAGCAATACAAAGATTTACGTGGTGATATTCCTAGATACCTTAAATCACTTTCACCTCAAATTAAAATTGTACCCGCTAATACTGCTGGTGGAGCTATTAATAATGATGCGTTTATTACTAGAGCGCAGAACGATATTGTTGACATAGCTACTGGATTAATGCTGTCCGGTAAAGTAGATAATTGGGAAACAGCTTATCAAGCTGCTGTTGAAAAATGGCAACAAGGTATTGCTAAATTACAAGCTGAAGGAAAATTGTACGATAAAGATTCCAACAAATTGTACGAACCTAGTATTAATGGTGGTATTTCTGATGATGCTTTAAACCAATCTAGATTAATCCAAAATGCTACAATAAATAATGTAGGTACTGGTCTGCTAGATATTGATTACGAGCACCCTGCAAATGGTCAATACAGTGAACGTGTAAAGACTACAGGAAAATTGTTAGGTAAAACACCCCAACAAATTGTCAACATGGCAAGGCAGCAAAAAGGTATGCCAGCAATGGACCCTGACCCTTACACCACATCACTTGGTAGAGTAAACCCGAGAACGTTGGCTAGGATTGCTTCACTTGATAATAACTCTTCTCATGCTGCATTACGAGCACAAATCTCTTCAGGTGAACGTCTAGGTGGTACACCACAAGAAAGGACTGTTGCTGTTGGTCAAATGCTAGATGCACTGGGTGTTACTAATTTGTGGCAACACAAAGATTTTAACTGGGGTTATACTGGAAGTGGTACTGAAGCTATTGGTACACATGTTCAGGGTTCCGCCCATTATGATGATAGAGCCATTGACATTGGTCAAGTAGGTAATGAAGGTCGGATGAATATGATTTTTGCATATCTTTGGAAAAACAAAGAAAGATTAGGCATCCAGCAATTAATTTATAAGGACAAGTTTTACGGAACTGGTGGACCTGTTGCTGGTCATGATGCACACATACACGTCGGTTTCTAATTTATGACTGAAGAAGAATTGCTGAAATTCCAAGGAATGGTCAGCGACAAACCTGAGGATCCAGATCCTGAACAAACTTTAAAAGAAAATACTGTTCTTAAAGAAACAGTTGAACAGCAAGAAACAGTTGCTCCTAAGGGAGATACTGTTACACTAGCCGATGGAAAGACATATGAAACGGCGGACCTTGAATATGTCAATGGTAATCCGTTTGTTAAACCAGAAGCTAGAGCTAAATATGAAGAGGGCGGTGCTTACTTTGGTACTAGTCTTACAGACCTTAATGATAGTGTAAGGGAAACTTTGTCTGCTCCAGGGGCGGGTGTTGCTGATACCTTAATTGGTGCTTACAACATGGTTACCCCTGGTCCTGATTTTGAATTACCTCAATTTGAGCAGGAAGGGGCAACAGCTTTACGTAATATAAGCTCAATTGTTTTACCCGGTTTGGGTATAAGTAAAGCTATAACAACCACTGGAACAGCTTTTGCGGCAACTAAAACTGGTAGATTAGGAGCATTTTTAAGAGACCCTGCAGTAGCATGGTTGGGTGGTCAAGCTGCTAACCTTGGTGGTGGAGCAGTTGCAGATCTTTTTGCACCTACTCAATCTGACACTGAGGGTCAAACTTTACTTGGTAGTGCAAAGGAGGCACTTCCCAGATGGTTTGGGTGGGTACCTGACAACCTTGTAGTTTTAGAAGGTGAAAGCCCTGATGTAGTGCGTGGTAAAAACATGCTTGAGGGTACTTATTTTGGTGGTGTTAGTAGTCTAGTAGAAGGTATGGGTGCACTATTTAGAGGCGTTAAAGGTCTTGACAGTGCTACTAAATACATTCCTAAAAATGAACAAGCTAGTAATTATTTTGCAAAAAACCAGCCGACTGTTACTAATGACCCTTCAGACGTTGTTGATGCTTCCTCATTTAAACGTTCAGTAGACCTAGATGAACTTGGTGATTATAATACCTATAAAACAGTTAATGCAGGTCTAAATCCTGAAGAAACTATAATTTTTGGTAAAGATAAAGACTTGTTCAGCCCCGGCGAATCTGGTATTAGAAGTACAGATGAGATGGGTATTGTAGGAGATGCTGTAGATTTAGCTCGTATTGATATGAATATTGATACAGTTTACGGCAGACTGCGTAACCCTATGTCTGAAGCTGCACTTAAATTTACCTTAGATGGTAATGAAGTTGTACCTAAGATTATGCAAAGCCTAGGAGATCAACTAAAAGCAGCCGGTGATTTTGATTACTCTACTACTACAGGTAAATTAATTAGCAACAAATCTATTAAAGATGCAGGCGATCGTTTGGCAGCAGACATGCTAGACATGACACCTAAGCAATTAAAAAGTACTCTTAAAAACTTCCTTACTATAAGAGAAGGTTTACCTGCTTTAAATAAAACAGGTTCCAAAGCTGTCAATAAAGCTATTAAAGATTCACTACAACAATTAGCAGATTTAGATCAACTGAAAGCTTATGCTTATGTAGACACTGCTTTTTCAGGTCAAGTGTCTGACTTTGCTCAGGGTATTAGATTAGCCGATGGAGGCGAAGCTATGCTTAGAGCACAAGAGCAAATGCTTGACCGTTTAGAATATTTGATGGATTTACGTGGTACTACTGCATACGCTAGAAACTCTTTCCAAAGAGCAAACAGTGTATGGCAACAGTTGACCGGTGTCAGTAAAATGAGCAGCGATCAAAAATATGCTAAAAAAATTACTGAACAATTAAAAGGTGAATTCGATACTTCATTAGAAGCATTAGAAGCTATTCAAGCGGACACTAAACGTTTCATGGATAGCCTCAGGAATGTAGCTGAAGAGCGTCCAAACTTCCTTAAACCAATGGCTACTGTCTATGAATTGACAGATGGTGATGCTAGGTCCGTGGCACAACTCAATCACTATTTGCGTAATAGATTTGGAGTATTGAAAAAAGCATTTGTAGATGGCAATCCTGAAATACCTTCTGTTGTTATGGAAGGATTCTGGGCAACTGCCTTTAACTCTGCTTTGTCTGGTCTTAAAACACCAATTAAAGCTGGTTTAGGTAACCTATCTACTTGGGTATTTAAACCATCTTCACAAGTTATTGGTGCATTCTTGAACGGAAACACGAAACAATTGGATCGTGCGTTTTATTCTTACGGTAATGTAATGGATACAATGTCTAAATCCGGTGAATATGCTAAACAGATGTGGAGACGGTCTGCTCAAGATCCTTATGCTTTAAGAGGACGTGATGAGCTGCTTAGACGTTCTGAAGCTGATATGGATTTATTGAAGCAAACGGCGGATGCAGCAATGGTAGAAGGGAATGATGGTCCTGCTGTTCTATATGATATTGTCAAAACACAGAAAGACTTAGCTGAACATCCCTGGTTGCGTATTGGTAACCGTACTATGGGTACAGAAGACGCTTGGCTAACTGCTGTTAACGGTCAAATGATTGCTAGGACTAGAGCCTGGGATGAAGTAACTAAAGGTGGTCAAATCCCATTTGATAAAGAGCTTGCTGATAAAGCTGCCAAAGTAATATACAATGGTATGTTCGATGAAATGGGTATAATCCGTGATCCGCAAGTTTTGCGTCAAACAGCACAGGCTACATTTAGCCAAGACAACGCTTTGTCTACAGGATTCCAGGACATGATGCAACGAATCCCGTTGTTGAGACCGTTCTTTATGTTTACGAGGACACCTGTTAACTCTTTGACTTATGGTGCATCGTTTGAACCTGTAGGTACATTTATCAATAAAGTAAATCAGTTTGAGAAACCTTTTGAACAAATGCCAGCAGCAGCCGTTGAGAGGCTTTTAAAGGCAGAAGGAATCGATACTAGGATAAGTAACCCTGAATTAGAGTACACACGCCTTAGAGACGAATATAAGGGGCGCTCAGCAATGGGTCTTAGTTTTGTTATGCTAGGTGTTTATGGTTATTTGTCTGGAAATATCACAGGACGTGCTGGACTTTACGATCGTAAAAAACAGCAAGCCAGAAGAAAGTTAGGTTGGAAACCGATGACTGCTTTTGGGGTTGATTACAGTCAAATCCCTGCTGTATCTGATTGGCTCTCATTAACTGTTGATATTATGGACAATGCTTTTGCTATGGAACCTAATGACGTAGCAGAAGGTCTTCGCACTATGGCATATGTTATTGGTGCTAACATTTTTGAACGTACTCAACTGCAAAACATTGAGCAATTTAGTGATGTATTGAGTGGTAATCCAGCCGCTATTCAACGATGGAGTTCTAATCAACTATTTAATGCTCAAACTAAAGTTGGTGGTATGCTAGGTACAATGAATTCCTTTATGGCACCACAACTTAAAGCGGTAGAAAACCATTTTATCCCATTATTTAGCAACCGATTGCCTGGTAAGCCAGGTCTTGTGGACCAATATGACGCTATTGATGGTGGTCGAGTAAATGAACTAGGTAATCCTTTGCATAGACTGTACAATGCAATTTCACCATTCCCATTTCATGAAAAACCAAGTGAAGCAAAAGAGTATCTTACACAAATTGAATACCCATTTGAACTTGGTGCTTCAACACGGTATGATGGTACTACTTATTCTAAAACAGAACAAGCATATATTAACCGTTTGATGGGTGAAGATGGCTATTTTAAAAGGCGGGTTTTAGAAATTAAAAAAGAATACCCTGCTGATAAGTTTAGAGCGGATTATAAAGCAAATAAAGATGCAAATTTAGACCCATCTACTGCTGATTTAGATAATGTACATAATTTGTTAGATTTAGCACTAGAAAAAGCTAAAGCTAGGGCTGAAGCAGAACTACCTGCACTTATGAAAAAGTTAGAACAAGAATCAAATACGACTAAAATTAAAAAAGAATACGTAAAACGCAACGATCCTAAAGGCGGTAAAGCCTTTATGGACTCAATGCAACAACAATCTTACTAATTTTTTAAAATGCCTTGTCCAAATTCAGAAACATTAACCTTAGGTAACGGTACTACGGGACCTTATGGGTTTACATTTACATATAATTTGACAAGCGACGTTAAAGTAGCCATCTGGACAGTTGATTCTGATGGAGATGGCTCTTACGTTGATCTTGCTAAAACAGAATACACAGTAAACACGGCAGAAATTTTAACTGTTAATCCTATTCCCGCTACACCTGTAGATGCTAGTGGGTATAATATTTTAATTTATAGAGACACTGCTGTAGATAAAGCAGATGCTGTCTTTTATCCAGGTTCCGCCATTAGAGCAGAGGATTTGAATGATAATTTTGACCAATTATTGTTCGCTGCTCAAGAATTAAAGTGTACTACTAGTGCTGCTGGCGGCAGTGGTGGTGCTGGTGAACTAGACGATTTAAAAGACGTTAATATTACAGGAGCTACTGACGGTCAAGTTTTAGAATTTGACGATTCAACTAACGATTGGGTCAATGTAAATTGGCATCAAGCTGATTGGGATGAAACTGATACTACTAAGCCTAGTTATATTGAAAATAAACCTGTTATTAATAATGCTCTTGTATTTTTAGGAACTAGGGACTGTAATGCTAACGGTCCTACAGGTTCTGAAGTACAAAATGATTATTATGAAAACAATACTGCAGGAACTTTAAATGCAGGTTGGGGTTTAGGAGCTATAGAAAGTGGACCTGGCTGTAAACTTATTAGAAGTGCAAGTGTATGGCAACATTTAACAGTAGGTGTTTCTGAAATTACTGCTGGCACTGCGGTAACAATAGGTGGTAATCCAGTTGTACCTAGTGTTGGTGTCACGGCTGGTGGTATTACAGATACTGAATTAGCAGACGATGCAGTAACTGAAGATAAAATTATTGACGGTGCTGTAACTACTGACAAGATTGCAGATGATGCCGTTACTGCTGATAAACTAGCTGACACTGCTGTAACTGCTGGAAACTATACAAACACTAACCTTACTGTTGATGCACAAGGTCGTATTACCGCAGCATCTAATGGTACAAGTGGTGGTGTCACCAAAATCATTGCTGGAACGAATGTCACCATTAGCCCAACATCAGGCGAAGGTCAAGTAACGATTAACGCTTCTGGCGGTGGTGGAGGAGGCTCTGCAACTGTTGGTGAGATTGTCTCGTATCCATCCGCTACTCCGCCCACTGGTTGGTTGGAATGTAATGGTGATCCTATCCCTACTGAATACACCGAACTAATTGCACTGATTGGTCCTAATACACCAGACCTTCGTGGTGAGTTTATTCGTGGCTGGGATAACGGTAGAGGAGTGGATACTGGGCGAGCCATTTACACGGCTCAAGCTTCTGCTCTCGGAGCACATAGCCATACGCTTTATTCTGCATCGCGAATCGGGAGTACTGGTGCAAACAGTTTTGCGGCTGGTTGGTCTAGACAAGATACGGGTGCTAATGGAGACACTAAGTCTACAAATGCGGTAGGAGATGTCGAAACTCGTCCACGAAACATAGCGTTGATGTTTATCATCTGCGCAAAAGCAAGCACACCAATCCCAACAACGCAGAGCATTGTTAGCCAAGACCTCTACGGCACGGCTAAATCTTGGGGCAGGTTTGACGGCTCTTCCGCACTTCTGGAAGGTCACAACATTAAGCAAACCACCCCTTCAGGCACATCTTCTGTCACGGTGTACTTTGACACCCCAATGCCGACCCCTAATTATTCAGTCGTATTGGGTGGTGGGAATGCTGCTGAATCAGCCATAACCGCCCAAACCGAGACGGCATTTACTGTAGCAACTTACAACTCTTCTGGAGCCGAGACGCGATACGGGTTTAACTTCGCTGTTTTTAATGATGAGCCTGTAGCCATCTCCTCTGGAACAGGAACGGTCACTACCACCAACCTGTATGGCACGGCTAAGGCTCTTGCCACGATCGACGCAACAGCAATTACAGGAACTGAAGGCAGCCCTTCAATGAATGGAATTGAGAGTTCTTTCGGCATTACAGGTTGTGGTCAAGGGTCTGGTGTTGGTTCGTATTTTGTTGATTTCACCGCCGGTCTATTCAAGAACACTAATTATACGGCTGAACTTTTAACTAGGTACGGGGATGGTGTTAATTATAGTGGATATATTGTTTACGAAACCAGCAGCCTTCCTGCAAGAACTACAACTCGACTTTGGTTCCAGACTACAGCTAACCCTAGCGCCTCTAAGACCTCACTTATTAACCTTGCCGTCTTTGATGACCAGCCAGCCGAGGTTGCACTAACAACCAGCGGTGATGTTATTAACTACAGCGGTGCTGCTGCTTGGGCTGATGTAGACGCAAGTCAGAACATCTTAGGTGGTTTGAATATCGCAGATGTTGAACTAACTTCGCCCAATGTCTACAAATTCACTTTCGTCACCCCGATGCCCAACAGCAACTACGCTGTTGTAAGTAATTCATCAGGAGTCCCATATTATACGTCAAGTGTTGAAAAATACCCGGATTACTTTGTCATTAGTACACAGACGAGCACAACAACGGCTCTGCAGGTTGCTGTCTTCGCCCTCAACGCTCTGCCTCCTAAAGGTGGAACAGGTACTGATGCTTGGGTGAATACGACTGACACTGCTGGAACTATCTCATCTTCATTTAATATCGCTAGTGTTACTAAAAAATCTAATGGTACATACGATGTTGTGTTTACAACACCGATGCCAACAGATGGCTACGCTGTAACTTTAGGTGGAAAATCGCCACAATCAAGAGTTTCAAGTCAATCAACGACAGGATTTACTGTTGAACTACGAAATGCTGCAGGTACTACTCAAGATAATTTCTTCGCAGCTTCGGTAAACGCCACTAATGCAACTCTCCCACAAACCGTAACTCAGGAACAGATTGATGCTGCGATTAACAACCCCGGAGTTTCGGCTTGGGGCAGTGTCAATACGGATGGGTCGCTTGCTAATGGAATTAACGTCACATCTAGCCAGGTAAGCCCAGGCGTCTATCAGGTGTCGTTTATAAACCCGATGCCAAATTCAGACTACGCGGTAACCCTTGGATTTGTTGGAATGAACGCTGGTTTGGTGGGAGGTAGTAAAACGCCAAACGGTTTTCAATATTATACCAATGACAACGGAGGTGCTCCACTTAATTCTGTCGCAAATTTCACAGTCTTTGCCACTAATGCTCTGCCGCCTAAGGGTGGCACTGGAGCTGACGCATGGGCAAGCTTTGATGGCACCGCCGGTGCTGATAATAGCAACGCACCAAGCTTCAACGTTAAGTCAATTACTAGGACTGATAAAGGCACATATCGGGTTGAATTTATCAACCCCATGCCAACTAATAAATACAATGTTGTAACCAGTTGGATCGGCTATGTCTACGATAGTCAAAAAGACACAACAGGTTTCAATCTTTATATTTACACCGTCTCCGCTGGCGGTACGGTACTTGCAGATGTTCAGGAGGTTGATTTTACCCTCCACTGCACTGATGCAACTCTCCCAACCACCTTTACTGAAGCGCAGATTCAAAGTGTTATTGATGCAAACCCCAAGGGTATTGCTAAGGCGTGGTTTAATTTCAATGGCATTACTAATACGGAAAACAGTAGCTACGGAATCGATGCAGTAACTACGGTTAACTCTAAAATAATTGAAGTTACTTTCGAGAAACCTTTTGCCAACACCAACTATGTCGTTGCAAGTGGTGCTATACCGCTAGACCTAGGTAATGCTAGTTTCGCAATGCAGGAATATACCAATGATGCTCCTAGGGCAACTGACAGTATTAGATTCTATGCTAGTCAAAGTGCTTCAGCTTACAGTAGTGGCACCTTTCAATGCACTTTCTTCGCTTAATAACTATGAAAATAATTTATTCAACTCCAGAAGGAG
>MDSZ01119639.1_pt1 | contig 15909 bp, 20 predicted proteins | sample 811201 | NCBI WGS metagenome assembly MDSZ01 (sample SAMN05326647, study PRJNA326480) | marine metagenome | isolation source: seawater | place: Indian Ocean: North | collected 2010
AGATATAGATATATTGCTTTCTTGTTAAAGATTTCAATTTCGTCTGCGGATTCAAATAGTACAATAACGGCGTCATACACTTTCTTTTCAGCCTCTTTTGTAAAATCCACTTCCCATGTTGACATTTCGAACTTTAAATGTTCCATCATTTCTGATCGTATCTTTTTGTCTTGATATGATTGTCCCTTATCTATCAAATCCCTTTCGAGATCATAATCAACGGCTTCGAATGATATCTCTTTTTCAAGTCTCTTTTTGTTCTTCTTGACTTTGTGAATAAACCAGTTCTTAGTAACAACAGAAAAGTAAGAGAAAGCCTTAGAGCCCTTGTTGGGATCAAACTTTGCTAGGATGGTTACGAGCCAACCCTTACATTCTTCACGAAGGTCGTCAATATCTGGTAACGAAGTAAAGCGATAAGTGAACACAATCTTATCAACCATTTGCGAGAACGCTGGTTGGATTAAGCTCATGTAGAGCTTCTCTTTTTCTCTCAAGTCCTCAGTGTTACAATATTCAACTATCGCGTCTTCGTGAACCTGCGTAAAGTACATGTTTTTCTTTTTCGGGGATCTCTTCCTCGGCATTTTCTTCTTCCTCTTCAATTTGATATTCAATTGGATCTGTTATTAGTGTAGTCGATCCATATTGTTCTTCGAGTATGTTTCTAACGGCTTTTGTGTGTTCCATTAAAAACTCCAAAGTTTCATCTCCATAAAACGAATCTAAAGAATATACTCTTTTTAAGTGCTCTCCATAATTTGACAATATATCAACCAAGTCTCCTAAGTTATCTGAAATATCAGCCAAATCTCTACTTTGCCATATTGCCAATCTTAATAATACAAAATTAACTATAATTGAAATGGCAAGGGCAAGACCCATTACTATACTAATCTCCATCTTTATATTCCACTCTCTTCTTTCTATCTTGCTTTAGAATCTCTCTATTTTCCTCTATAGCGCGTTTTGTAGCCTCGCCTACCCTCTCACCCTTTGAAACTTGCTCTCGATGTATATGGGGCATTTGTGGGACTCTCTTGAGCTTCTTTGATGGACAATAGATGCACTTATCATGATTGTCAAGAATTCCATGATAAATTTCAAATAATTCTTTACACTCAACACATTCGTATGTATATCTAGGCATTATTGTATACTCGTTTCAATATTTTGTTTTTTAGGTTCAGACACTTCAAAAGTAGGCGGGTTCATTACAACCAACTCTCCACTGTCGTCAACTTGAATTTCAAATCCTTGTAAGACAGGTGTTATGTCTGATTGTTCAATTAATGACTTTTGTAGTGCCATCATTATTGCGCCGACGGCTTGGCTTGATAATTTGTGATTCATTTTAATCTCCTTTTATTTTTTCTATATAACACTCTTCTAAAGATATTGTGTCTTGCTGTTCTATTCTGTAGACATTGAACATTGTTGTTTTCCAGTCTTGGAATTCGTAATCATATTTGGACATTATAATTCCTAATCCAGAGTTTCTTACTATATTGATGTCTCCATATACTTCAAACCACTTTATTAGGTCTCCAATTTGCATTACAGCTCCCTTTCCCAACGAGCGATCATTTCGTCAATCATGGAACTGAACGTGTATTCAGGTTGCCAGCCGAGGACTTCTCTGGTTTCTGTAGAGTCGCCTTTGAGATATTTCAACTCTTCTGGTCTCATATATTTGGGGTTTTGAACCACATAGTCCTTATAGTCTAGATCCAATTTTCCAAAAACAGTTTCGCACAAGTCCCTAACGGAATGCGTCTCGCCAGTAGAAACAATAAACTCGCGAGGTATATCATGATTTACAATCATATGCATGGCTCTTACATAATCTTTTGAGTGTCCCCAATCACGATACGAATCCATGTTTCCAAGTTCAAGTTTGTCTTTCATGCCCTTCTTTATTTCTACAGCTGTTTTAATTACTTTATTGGTAACAAAGTTTACTCCTCGTCTAGGTGATTCATGATTAAACAAAATTCCGTTACAAGCATGAAGGTTATAAGCATTTCTATAGTGCCTAACAAGGTTATATCCCATGACTTTAGAGCAGCCATATGGACTAACAGGGTTCATTGGCGTTGTCAGTCTCTGGGATCCGTCTTCATCAACTGAGTTTCCAAACATCTCGGAAGAACTAGCTTGATAAAACTTTGCCTTTGGGCAAATAGTTCTATATGCCTCAAGCATGTTTAAGACACCCAGTGCGTTAGTTTGAATTGTGAATGACGGAACGTCAAAACTAATCCTAACATGACTCATTGCTCCTAGATTATAAATTTCATCAGGTTGAACTTCGGACATTACTCTAACTATCGAAGGGTAGTCTAATAAATCTCCATAATAAGTTTTCATATCTCCTGTAATATGATTAATTCGACTATCTTGATTTTGAGCTACAGAGTGTCTCCTAATCATACCATGAACTTCATATCCCATATTTAACAGATGTTCAGATAGATAACTACCATCTTGACCGCCAACACCGGTAATTAATGCTCTTTTCTTCATTTAAACTCCTTCAATAAATGTTTTATCTTTTAATTGACCATAGTATGGTCCATTTTTAACTTCATATAAAATCGTATCGTCTTCCAATACCTCAAATCCGTGACCGGCTTTGAATACCACCGCACAGTCTCCTGCGTTTAGGACAGTTTCTAAGACTATTTTGTCGTCAGTGTCCCAAAATGTTGCTCCAATTGAGCCCTCCAATACGATCCATGCTTCATGAGTTGTGTCAGTAATTCTTTCTAGCTTGTTATGTTTGTGGGGCCTAAATGTTGTGCCCTTTTTTAAAAGCTTGGTTGATATCTGTAACAATTCGTTTTCAGAACAGATGTCGTTTCTATCTTCTGATATTTCTTTTCTTCTATTGATTGCTAACAAAGGGATGTCTTTGTTTACTTTTGAATAAATAACTTCAGGCATTTTTAATTCTCCATGCTACAATTGAATAACCATTTATATACAAGCTACCAATGAAACTTTTTTTCTTATATATTATTTCTATCTTGCCGTTGCTTTCTAGCTGTTCAAGGTGTTTCATAAATCCGTTTAAATAATTTCTTTTTTCAAAATATTTAATGCTTAAAAAATCACAAAGGTTTTGTTCTTCTAAAAACTCACCCATTGGCTCAACATGTAGACAGACGCCTGGTTGATTGTTTACTAAAAAATTTACAAAATCATGATACTTGTCTCCAATTTGCTCTAAAGCTGCAAACGTATAAACTCCAGAATTTTGTTGTAGTTGGTATGATTTGTCAAAATCAAAAAAGTTAAAATTTTTAGAAGAAATGTTTGTGCCTAATTTTTCATTAATCTCTGTTATTGAGTCTTGGGAAGAGGTTGCCCAATCTAGTCCACAAAGTTCAGCATGTGAATTAATTTCTTTAACCCTTAAAAGGTTGTGCCCAGTTCCACAGCCAAATTCATATACATAATCCGAATTTTTAAAAAATTTTTCAAAGAGCCAATATTGCAATACCCTTGCCATGTTATATTCAAAATCTTGTGATACTGGTTTTATCCACTCAGATTGCCACCTTACATATTTATATTTACCAAAATATTTAGGCACTAGTGATTCTAGGGTTCCAGTTGTTGAAAACTCTGTGTAGTTTTCAGACCACCCTTGGTCCCAATCTTTTGCTCTGTGTTCACCTGCCCTAATTACAAAGTCATCAAGCAAAAATTTTATAATGTCGGAGATTAAATAATCTCTTTCACTTGTCTCAAGTTCTTCGTATGAAAAATCACACTCAAGAATTTTAGATTTTAAGTTTGCAGTTAGTTTTTCGCCAATCGCATCTTCAAAATCTTTTATAGTAATTTTCTTAATCATTATTTCTTCCTAAATTATACCATTTTATTACTTGTCTAATGCCATCTGATAGCGAGGTTGTTTTAGATCCAAAAAAAGAAAATTCTGATTTTACTTTTGTCATGTCCAAACAAACACCTTTAGGTGCTGACATAGTGGCATCTATTTTTGATTCCCCTCTGATGACTTTGGAGTTAAAATTTTCTGCTATTTTGAGGGCTAGGTCATAAATTGAAACCTCTTCTGAATCACCCCCTACGTTATAAACCAGGTCTTTCCCTTTTGATATATTGAGTATGAGTTCGACAGAGTCAGTAATGTATAAGTAGTTTCTTAGAGATTCTCCACCATCTAGCATTTTAAGGTCTCCATCAGCAGCTTTAAATATGAATTCCTGCAAGACTCTTTTGTCATTCCATAGAACTCCGGGGCCATAAGTTAATGCAACTCTGGCTATTTTTACATTCATGTTATCAGCTTTATTGTATTCTTTACAGATTACTTCACCTAAACACTTGGATACCTTGTAAGCAGCTCTATTGTTGCCAAGTTCATATTCTCCACCATAAGTTTCTGGTGTTGGTATTTTATCACTTGGAGGATTTCCATATATTTCACTGGTGCTAAGAAATGTAAAGTCGCCACCCAAATTGGAATTCATATAATTCAATATAGACTCAACACCAACAACATTTATCATAGATGTTTTAACATTGTTTTTTAAAAATTTAGAAGGTTGTCCATAACCAGAGCAAAAAAAACATTTATCAATTTTACCAGATAAGTTTGAAAACTTAATTTGTTCAGAAGAATCCCAAGAAAAATATTTAACATCAGATCGATTTAACAAATGTTTAATTCTAGTAACATTACTTGGCAAACTGTAAGAAGTTAGATAAATTGTGCAATTTGCATCATACTCATCATTAATGTAGCAAAAAAAGTCAGACAAAAAACCACCAATTAAACCATTGGCGCCGGTTATTAATATGGTTAAATTTTTCAATTCATCAATTTTAATTCTTTCGGATAGAGTTTTGCATTCATCTCTTATCACAGATAGATTATAGTTCAATTAAGACCTCCTTAATATTTTCCAACGTTAGTCCTAAACCTTTTCTTGTTTCTTTTCTATCTCCATAATTTAAACAAAATTTTCTAGGAATTCCAATTTTCTTCATGCAGATAGGGACAAAATACTCAGTTGATATATCAAATATTTTGTCTGCTAATGAACCCATTGAAGCGTTCTCTTCTATTGTAGCACATAAATGTTGCTTTCGCAATAAATTTATTATATTTTTTCTAGATTTTTCACTTACTGGTTCTATGGTTGGACAATAAACTATGATATGATCTTTTATTTGTTCAACAATTTCAAGTGAATAGCCAGTGGTAAAGATAATTGGATTAGATAAGTTATTATCGGAATAATTTAAAATATTAAATTCGTATGGTTCAACATCGACACTATAAGAGTGCTCGTCTTTTAATAATTTAAAATATTTTGCCCTACCATTATTCCAAGATTTAGCAAACAAAGACTTAAACTCTAGCGATGTTCCAGGGCAAAATATATCCATATTTGGTAATGGCCTTAGAATCGATATGTCAGAATAACAGTGATGTGTGCAACCTAAGTGAGCATAATCAAAAGAACCACCTACTGATATTATTGTGACATCTAGGTTTTGATAACACAAATCTATTTTAATCTGCTCATATGCTCTTTCGACACAGAATGGAGCTATCGTGTGTATAACAGGTCTATACCCTTCCATAGCTAGTCCGGCTGCCATTCCAACCATTGCTTGTTCACAAATTCCAACATTATAAAAACGATCAGGAAATTTTTCTTCAAACTCACTCAAAAGATAGTGGCTTATGTCTCCTATTAAAACAACTAGTTTATCATCTTTTTCAGCCATCTCTATCATCATTTCGGCAAAAGCTTTACGCATCGAGTTCCTCACAAAATTTTATAAATTGTTCTTCATTTGGTGGTCCATGATGCCAAGCAAACATATTGTTCTCCATATCAGAAATGCCTTTGCCTTTAACAGTTTTGCAAACTATGCATACTGGGAAGTTCTTTTCTTTGTTTGCCAAAACTATTGCTCTATCGATGGAATCTATATCGTTTCCATCATTGACGGTGATGACTCTCCAACCAAATGATTGAAATTTCTCTTCTATGTCTGATGTTGGCATAGATCTTACTTGGGAATTGTTCTCATCAACAATACATATTAAGTTGTCAAGTTTTAAATTTTGAGCTAACATAGCCGATTCCCACACTGTTCCTTCATTACACTCACCGTCACCGACAAGACAAAATACTTTCTCATTAGATTTTGATATTTTTTTAGCCAGCGCTGCTCCTACACAAATTGGTAATCCATGCCCAAGAGATCCTGTGCTAGCATAAATTTTATCATGTTTATTTCTGTGAGGGTGACCTCCTAGAATACTATCGTGTTGTGAGAAGGAGAAAAATTCTTCCTCAGAAATGTGCCCCATCTCTAGCAATACTGCGTATAGTGCAAGGCACCCATGCCCCTTACTTAAAACAAACACTTCATCGTTTGTCAAGTGGTTTTTATATAGAGTGTATATAATTTCTAATATTGAAAACGCACTAGGGATGTGTCCTGCTTGTGTCTTAAACGAAGCTTTTAAGATGTTTTTTCTTAGTTTATTCATTATATTCATATTATCTCCCATAAATCCTGTTTAGATATGTCACCTCAGAGTTGGGATTCATATAAAGAGCTCCTGCCGCAACGTTAGAGTCTGTGCAAATCAAATGGTTGCATTTCGCCAACAAAAGTGATTCCATCAAACATTCTTCTCCGTGTTTTGGTCCGGTTGCTGAGGTTAGACAAATTGGGTCAGGAGAAAAATACTTATTCATCCTAACTGCCGGCATAGCTATAATTCTTTTTCTTCCAAATTTTTTCATCATTTCCATGATTGCCTCATTGTTATCGGAAGCAACAAATATTTTTGTATCTTTTATGTCTAATCGATTTTGTATTGCGTTTAGATACGCATCTAACGGAAGAGCTTTGTGTGGATACTCAAGTTTTTTATCTGTCCCTCTAACATGCACAGCTAGGACTTCGTCGTCAAAATATTTATTGTAGAACAAGTTGACTTTGTCCAATATTTCTTGTTTGACTTTAACGTTATCGTTTATTACATCGTATACGTTTTTGCGGTGTTGCTTTTCCGCTTCTGTGCCCAACAAGTTCCATAAAGCTAGTGGCTCATAACGATGGATATCTGCTATTAAAAATTTATTGTCCGGATTATTGTCAAGCTCTCCTACCATAAAGATGTCTGAAACGTCATGGTCTGAATTTTCAGCTTCTTCTATTGTAAATTCATTTAATGGTTCATAATAATATTCCCAAATGTTTTTACTACCATTCCATCCATCCTCCGACCAATATAAACACTGACAGTGTTTAAGTCCCGGCGTATTATTGAGAGAAGGTGGGGTCAAGTCTGTTAGAAAATTATTTTTGTCAATTACTTTCGAAGGATCTTTTGATATAGTTGCTTCTTGAGCGCCTAAGCGTCCTCTATTTGGATCTCGTCTCCCAGGTCCCCAGCGAACAACTGGTATGTAATTATTGTCATGAGCCCACTTTATATTATCAATTGTGTGTAAAAATATTGAATACAAACCATACGGTCTAGAGTCTATAATTAGAAATTTTTTTTTCATTTGTTCCCCAAGTGATTATTAATAAATGTGCAAGATGCACTAGGATTAAAGTATAGTGCTGCGGCTGACAAATTTGAGTCTGTGCATATTATATGATCGCAGCTTGACAAAAGAAGACAATCAATAAGAGCTTCTTCTCCTGCTTTAGGACCAGACTGTGAAGACAAGTGGACCGGAACTATACTGTCATACGTTTTCATTCTTGTGCAGTTATATACGATAATCTTATTGTTTTTAAATTTTTTGAATATTTTTGCTATCGCCTCGTTGTTGTCTGAAGCTATAAAAATAGAGGCATCTGGGAAGCTCAACAAGGTGTCTTCAAGGACCTTTAAATAGTTTTCTACAGTCACATATGGTCTTTGCCCTATCTTGCTCTCAGAGCCCTTGTCTGTCCCTCTGACGTGGACTCCTACTACTTTGCCATCAAAGTATTTACTTTTAAAAGAATCTATCTTATCTTGTATTTGTTTTTTTGGCTTTACATATTTCTTTATGTATGTATTGACTTCACTTCTATGTATTTTAAACGAGCTTTTCTCAGAAGGATTAATAGATTCCGCTTCAGGATCTGTTATGAAATATAACCATGTTGTTAATGGGGTATAGCTGTGTAAGTTAAATATTAAAAACTTTTTATTTAAAGTTTTTAAATCTAGGTCATGAAATCCAACTTGAAATATATCAGATACTTTATGTGAACCTTCTTCTGCTTTACTTGAACCTACTGGTTCAAAATAATATTCCCATACATTTTTACTATTGTTGTATCCTTCGTTAGAATAATATAAACTCTTTTTGATTTCTCCATTGTGGCTATCTTCAAAAAAGTTGGGCGCGTTACCTACAAATTTTGGATGACCTTTTTGCGTTGCTTCATTCGCACCATGTCTGCCGTTATTCACATCCACTCTTCCAGCTGCCCATCTTACATGAGGCTTGTAGTTATTATCCTCAGCCCACTTGAGATTGTCAATTGTATGAAGAAATATTGAGAAAAAACCATATGGTCTTGAGTCTATGATTAAATGCTTATTATCCATTGAAATGTCCTTTAAATTTATTGAAAACTTTTTCTCCAAAAATATGCTTGTATTTGTTGAATATTTCGCTTTCTTCGCGAAGCCTATCTTCTGAGTGTTCTAATGATGTGGATAGTCCCTCTGGATTCATATAATACAAACCTAGATTGTGTGGTATCTTTTTGAATAAAAAACCAGAATCAACACACCTAAGCCACATATCCCAATCTCCTGCATATTTTAAAGATTCGTCAAATGTTCCAACTTCATCAGTCATTAATTTTTTCCACATCGGTAGAGGTCCAGGTAAGCATTTGATCATATTTTCTTTTGAAAATTCATAAACAGAATGCTCGTATTCTCTTCCATTTGATGAATTGTTTTCAAAAGTTTCATTTTCTTTGTCTGTTTGATAGCATCCACCATAAACCAGGCTAATGGAGGGATCGACCATTAAGTGCTTGGCCAAAAGCTCAAGTGCATTGTAGTCTCTAGTGTCATCTAGATTCCACAAAGTAATAAAATCACCGGTGCTCATGTTAATGCCCATATTCATTGTCTCTTGAACGCTTGGAGTAGAATCTAGTCTTTTGTAGACTATGTTGTCGTATTTATCCATATAGTCTTTTATGACATCAAATTCATTTTCTGGTGAGTTAGCATCTAGTATTAGCAATTCACAATTGTCAAATATTGTTTGTTTTACTATCTCGGACATAAAGTGCTTGATGTATTTTCCGCCTTTATATAGGGATGTTATTATTGAAATCTTAGGCGGTTTTAGTGAGGGTATAAATGTTAACGGCTTTTCTTCAATCGCGTCGACAAACTTTTGATATATTACTTCCCTCTGGTTTCTTACGAAATCCAGTAGATCTTTACCCTTAAATTTTTTAAACCAATGCTCAGATGTAGCTCCAACTAATTTATTGGTAGTAACTTTACAGCCCAATATTCTTGCCTCAATAACGACACGATTAAATGACTCTAGCCATTGCGGGAAAAAATAAACCCTTTCTGATCTGGCTAATTGAGATATGAATTCATAATATTCGCAGGGCATGATAAATTCAAAATCAATATTGTTTCTTTTGCAATAATCTATTGTGAATGGCATGCCTTTGTTTTTATTGTTTGAATGTAATATAACATTTTTCTTATCTTTACTAGTGTTGATTAGTGATTCAAGCAGAGCTAGTCTCTCCTCAGACCACAAGTTACACCCAATATTGACAACAGTATCGATCAATAGATTTTTCTGTAATACTTCGGCATGTATTTTACTTTGACAGAAAACAGCCATAGCCGATTCAAAAAACATCTTATTGATGATATACTTCGAGGGCGCAATCATATTAACAAATTTTGAAGGATCATTTGTCGAAACATATTTGTGATCATGTTCCAGTATGATATATTTCTTAGACATTATAAATTTTTTTGAATCTTCAGAAAGGTTCATAAAATTAGAAACTATGTAAAAACAATTTTCCTCAGACTGTTTGGTAAATTGATGACAGTTGATTTGATTAACAGAGTAGAGATTGGACCTTAACATCTTAATGAGTTCATCATTAAACGCTTCTGCTCCACCTGTTACTCCTTGTTCTAGAAAAAAGTCAGATATGAATATTATATTTTTAGTCAAAATCTTGCGCTTCCATTTGATCGTCTTGCCAATTCATCCAGTCAATCATTTCTGGCTCATCTACAATTTGTGAAACGAACAATTCATACAACTTTTCGTTTGAGAAGTCTCTGTTCACAATAGATTGTAATTCTTTTGCTTGTTGTTTAAATTCATCATGTTTCTTGAACATAATTCTTAGCGACATTTTATATGAACCTTGGTCGGCATAAGCCCATTGAGAATCTTTTTGAACAACTCCATCCCAGGCTGCGCCTTCTTGGACCGGTTTTATCTCATGAGACACTTTGAGAAATTTATCGCCTAGAAAATCAGTTTGTCCGGACCAGCCAATTGATATGATCGGCAGGCCTAATCTGGCAGCTTCGAACATTGGTAGTCCGAACCCTTCGCCGTGAGAAATGTTAACCATGGCTTTTATCTTATCATGCTCATAAAGGGCTCTCATTTGCCCCTCAGAGAGATCTCCGTGAAGCAGAGACACAGAACACTTGCGATCCGAGTAAGGCTTTAGAATGTTCTCTAAGAGCCTTTCAGTATGCTCTAAATCAATACGTGAATTGCTTTTTGTATTTGTCTTAATAATCAAGCCAACTTCTTGATCAATAAATTCTTCAACAAACCATTTAATCGTATTTTGTAAATTTTTTCTTGGACCCATTTGGGATACACACAAAAAGTTAAAATCATGTCTTGGTTCGAAATTAATTATTTCTTCTGATTTTTCAGACAGTGGAGTATTTTCCCAAACAACCTCAACGGGTGTTTCTAGTCTGTAGGGAAAAGTCTCTCCTGTTTGACGATTTGTGGCGTCTGCTATCGTATTCTTATATGTATCTTTCGCATGATTTGATACAACTAGAATCTTATCCATATCATTACCTTTTTGTAGCCATTCAGGTGCCACTCTGTCGGTTTCAATACCAGCTGTGTATCCAATATTGACGGGGCACAATTTTTGAAACTCATTCGGTATCGTTATTTGTAATGAGATGTCGGGGAATAATTGATTTTGCTGGATTCTTACTTGGGTCTCCAATATTCTTTGGTCCATCCAATTACGAAACTCAGATTCTTCCCATACCCATCCTGTTTGTCCCCAGTTAATTGGTTGAATATATATATCAAAGAGGTCCTCTCTTGATCTTAGGGCACGTAGTGCAAATCTAGATTGTTCTCCATATCCGGATTGAGAAAGGACCGGACCCCTTACAAAAATTTTCTTTTTCATTTATTCTCCAAAAATTTGTTAACAAGCCATGAAGATGATTGAGGCTTATCGCTGCCTCCGATTCCCCAAAGCATTTGAATTCCTAATTTATCACACAAGTTCATTTCAGGTGTGTTTTCTTTTTTACGGTCACCGCCGTTTGCAAAGGCATCTGGTCTGAATTTTTCTATTGCGTTACAAGCAGTATTATCTGAATCATCAAAGTGAATTACTGTCGCTACAGATGAAAATTCGCGAATGATTTCTGCTCGTTCTTCCCAAGGCATGAACACATAGCCTTTCTTCCTCATCAGCCAATCGTCGGAATTTATTGCAACAACAACATCTCCCCACTTAGCCGCATCTTTAAACATTCTGATGTGTCCAATATGTGGAGGATCGAAGCCTCCGGATACCATAATCATTTTTTTCATTTACTTTCCATTTTCTTTAATTCTATTGACGTGTAAAGGTATTTTTTTCCACGAATATTAATTTGATATTTTTGAAACCCTTGTCTATCATACTCAGCTTCTCCAATGACCAATCCTATGTGGCCTTCTGCTGTTTCGACAAGATCTCCAATTGTAAAAGAATTTGCTTTTATTATAACATCAGGGTGAACATTGTATGTTATTTCCTCATCATATAGTGCGTCTATATCTGGTTCTATTGGATCTAAAGATATTTTTCCGTAATTTTTTGTATTCTTGTTTTTCATGCAACTTCTCTAAAAACTATTCCATTATACCCTTTTCTATTGTCCCATGATCCATGCTTTTCATGTAAATCAAGTAAGGTGTCCACCCATTGCTTGCAAAATTTGTCAAAAGAGTAGTTTTCTCTAACATGTCTTAGTCCTTTGTTGCCGAGCTCTCTTCTGGAATCTTCATCAATAAAATACAGTTTATCTAATGCTGCGTGGAAAGATTGTTTACTGATCCTATCTTCATATATATAAGGAACTTGTTGAGATCCAATTACAGACTTTGATGATGGAAAAATAGCTACTCCGTTTTCTCCCTCGGGTCCAATTACTTGTTCTTGCAGGCCCCCTGTCATATTAGCAATAATTGGAGTGCCACAAGACAAGGATTCCAGTGTTGCCAGTCCAAAACCTTCAGCATCTGAAATGTTAATTGTTACATCAGATATATTATAAAAGCTACCCATTTGTTCTAAAGGAATTTTCTGTGTTGAAAAAAGAACTTGTCTTTGAGAACCTAATCCTAAGTGTTCTGCTATTTGAGTTAGGTCTTGACCATGCGGGTCTTTAGGATCAGTATGCATAATAAGTTGTGCTTTATCGTGCAAATCTCTCTTGTCAAGCCACTCTTTCCACCACCACAAAAGAGTTCCAGACTGTTTTCGTCTTGCATTTCTATTGTTCCAAAACGCTATAAATTTGTTACTGTCTGATCCGAGCATTTTTTCTCGCATTTCCACTCTATGTTCTGGCAATACAGGGTTAAAAACATCTTCATTGACCGCATGGGGTATATATTTTAGAGGAACATTTGGGGCGACTTCTTTAACGATATCTCTTGTAAGTTTTGAAATTGCAACAATTAAATCATTGGACTCATAAAACTTTTTATTGAAATGCGGAGCTGGAAAATTATCCCAAACGTGATAATACACAATTGGCATAAGTGGTCTAATTTCATTTTCAATTTGCCACAGCCACTCATAAAATCTAGGGTCAGTCATCATCCATAAAATATCAGGTTTTTCATTTCTTAAAATTGACCTAATCATTTCCGGAGATCCATATCCATCTACCGGTATTATTTTCCAGTCTTCATTCCATGGTTCAACCATTTTTGGAGCATAGTCTTGATGCTTAATCGCACCGCCAAGACTAAGCACTTGAAACTTACCAGTTTTTAACAACGCTTCAATAACATATCTCGTTTGTGTTCCAACACCTGATGGTGATAGCGGATGATCACTTAAAGTTAAAATTTTAATTTTTTTTGACATTTCATATCCTATCGGTTTTTTCGAGGCAAAAAAAAGACAACCTCATTATTACACACATTATAACATGGGTAAAACGGGTTGTCAAGTATTTTTTAACTTTTTTTTAAATTTTTTATCTTTTACAATGTTCCGTGTTGTTAAACGGGCATTTGGCGCAAGAGTTTCGGTTCTTAATTGTAATACCTTTATTAATTAAATTGCAGGCATCAGTTAGAACCTTGAGAGCATTTGTTGTTTTTCTAGGTCCTGATGTTACTCGAAAGATCTCTACATTGTCTTCCTTGGCTGTTCTCTTCAAGAGTCCAAAATATGTCTCGACCATCTTTGGATCTAGATTGTGTTTCTCGCAAAAGAACTTCTTATAGAGTGTCAATTGATATGTCGTCATTGCGTCGCTCTTGCGTTTTGCGTCCCAGCCCCATGAGCAAGACTTCCAATCAATGATGTGATACTTGCCATCAGGTGTCTTGACAACAAGGTCAATAAAACCCTTCAAATAACGTGTGAATTTAAGCTCTGATATTGGCTCATAAAGGTCTTCTTCCGACGAGTATACCTCATAGCCCGGAAAAAGCTCTTGAAGAGCAGGAAAGACCTTGTGGAAGATCTCACGGCTTTGTTTGCGCATCTCGACAATCATTTTATTTTGTGGTTTCTCATCGAGACCTTTCAACTCCTCCAAGAAAGCAATGTCAAAGTATTCGGCATAGTTTTCTGGTTCTAGATTGCCAAGAGCAGATTGTTCGCATACAGCATGGATTGCTGTCCCAAAGGCTGTGTAAATGTTGCCGGTGAATCCAGCGAGTCCATCTACGTATTGTAGTTTCCACTTGTGTGGGCACTCAGTGAAGATCTTTAATTCCGAGTAAGAAATATGTTGTTTTGTCATGTTGTCCTCCATAATATATTATTATAACATATTCTAGAGGGTTTGTCAAGTATTACATTCCAAAAAGCTCAAAAAATTGAACCATATTTCTGTATTCCCTACTTCTTGTGCTGGAGATTCCTGGTCCATATTTTCTCATAATTTTTCCTCTCATGTTAAATTTCAATTGTTCCAATAAGTCAGAATAATTTTTCAGTAGAGCTTCAGCAAGCTCTTTCGCTTGATGTAGTTGTCCTTGGTCTGCTAAATGAACATAGAGGATGCTTGTGTTGCTTTTGGGATCATCAGGGATTGACAAAATAAAATCTGACAATTTATCAACTTCAGGTGGTAATTCTCCAAACCGTAATTCGCCAATAGAGATCGCCTCTCTTATTAATCGTTTTAAAATTTCTTCAGTCAGTTTCATCTTTTAATTCCTTTATTAATAGAACCATTTTGGCATACAGGATGGGGCAAAGTTGCTTTAAGCTCGCCTGATCTCCAATAAATAGTTCTTCGAACCCTTTAGCCCAATACTCACTTAGTGAAGTAGCAGCATAAGCAGAAGGAAAAATACCGACAGACACCTGATTAAGTATGTCATAGCCAACTTCCCTGTAAAGAAAATCGTCAATGGCTCGATCATACTCAAAATTAATATTAAAATCACCGGGAACATTATACTTTTGCGAGAGCAAGGCTGACAAGCGTTTTCTTTTTGCGATGAATTCTCTTTGTAGTTTTCCGTCTCCATAAATGACCTCTCTGTTGTAATGCTCTACCGCATGAGATATTTCGTGAACAATGTCTTCAATCATATCCATTTCGTCGTCTTGTTCATTTGTGACGTATATCGCATCGTTTTCGTAAAATGCGTTAATATCTCTCTCTTTCATTTCTGGGAATTGTCCGACGTATATCATGTCAATGTTGCTTGTTAGATACAAAGGTATTCGAGATCCAATGTAGTTAAAGACAAAATCGGGGTCAACTTCTTCCGGAAGGCTATCTTTTATAAAAACCGTTACACCATTCATTTGATATTGATCCTTTAGCCTTTTGGCTCTTCTTACGGATTCTTGTATCCACATATTCTTTCCTATAGTAGTTTTGAAGCTTCAGTTGCCAATTTAGATCTTTCTCCTTTCTTAAAGGTTATGTGACCAGACAGGCGACTGTTCTTCAGTTTCTCAACAGCATAAGTCAAACCATTCGATGTCTCGTTTGTATACACGTTGTCGATTTGTTCAATGTCTCCCGTTAACACAATCTTTGTGTTCTCTCCAATACGAGTGATAATTGTCTTCACCTCATGTGCTGTCAGATTCTGTGCTTCATCAATAATGACAAATGCGTCAGAAATTGATCGACCACGTATATAGGCAAGCGCTTCAATTTCAATTACACCTTTGCCGAGATACATTTCAAGCATGGTTTTGTCCGTTCCCATGATGTATTGCATGTTGTCAAAGATTGGTTTCATCCAAGGAGCCATTTTTTCTTCCATTGTGCCCGGTAAATATCCAATGTCCTTTCCAAGGGTTTGAATCGGTCTCGATATGATGATGCGATTGTATTTGCCCTTACCCATCCCTAGGACC
>MDSZ01065212.1_pt1 | contig 15905 bp, 14 predicted proteins | sample 811201 | NCBI WGS metagenome assembly MDSZ01 (sample SAMN05326647, study PRJNA326480) | marine metagenome | isolation source: seawater | place: Indian Ocean: North | collected 2010
AATTATTTAATAATATTAAAAATTCTGAAATTTATAAATCTTTTACTTTTTATGGCAAAGTAAAGGATATTGAATCATATCTGAAAAATCCTGTGGCACTTATTTTTACATCAGATTATGAGGGACACCCAGGTGTAATTGGAGAAGCTGTAACATCAGGAATTCCAGTTTTTAGTTACCCATATGACTCATTTATCAAAGAATTTATAAATTTTTGTGAATTCTCAAAATTATCTGAAGAATGTAAACCAGAATCTTTATTTAAAACTTTTAAGCTCAATTATAAGAGCTTGCCGATATCATATTCTGATTATATGAATGATAAGGAAAAAGTACTAAATAAATTTTCTAAGAGAAAAATAATAAATCTTTGGAAATTATTTATCAATTAATTATGAGAAAGAAATTAGTAAGAATTCAATTTTTGTATGAAAATGTTAAAGGAGGAGCTGAAAAAATTGCTCAACATATTATTCAGCAAAGAAAAAATGATCATAATATCATTTTTTATTTTAAAGGATTTTCTTTTTACTTATTTAGTAGTGCTAAACAAAGAAAAATTAATAGAAAAAAAATATTTTTAATTTTAATTTTTTATAAATATAGATTTTCTTTTATATCCCATTTTTACCAAAATCATATTATCGCGTTATTACTTTCATTACTAGTTACAAAAAGAATTAACTTAGCTTTTTTAGTTCATTCTGGAATTTATAGAAATACATTTTCAAAATTATATTTTATATATATTATTATTCTTGGGTTTATATTAAGGTTGTTTTTGAAATTAAGAAAAAATAGCAGAATTATTTATACCTCTAAATATTCTAGAAAATCTCATATTAATCATCTTTGGCCTAAATCAGAAGTGCTTTATTTTGATATACCTTTGAATAATAAATTATCCTTTTTTATCCAAAAAAATCTTGAAGAATCTATTAATATTAGGATTGGTTTTGTTGGTCGATATCATATAGATAAAGGCATAGAACTTCTAATAAAAATACTTCAAGAATTTGATTTTAAAAAAAATCCAAAATTTAAATTTGATGTCTTAATTCCTGATTTACCTTCCGAAAATAATATTACTAATCATCCAATGATAAATATAGTAAATAAAACTGATAATATTTACTCTTTTTTATCCAAAATTGATATTTTATTAATACCTTCTAAAAATGAAAGTTATCCCATAATACTCTTAGAAGCTATAAATGCAGGATGTAAAATTATTGCTGCTAATGTTGGGGGAATATCTGAAAATAAATCCAATCTCATAAAACTTTTAAATAATGATGATTATAAAGAGTGGATTAAAGAAATACTTATATCTAAACCTTTAACATTAAATTCTAGAAAGAAACTTATAAATTTTTCTAAAGATCAAGCAAATCTAGATTATTATATATCAAGAATTGAAAAGAATGTTGGAAAATGAAAGCAGTTATTAATTCATTTGGGGAAGAATGGAATCGTTTTGATCAAGAACGTTTTTTACCTTCAGATGAGCGAAGATCTCAATTCTTGAGATATTTTAATACTCCGCATTTTAAAATATTAAAATCTCTTAAGAAAGTTAATGCCATAGATGTAGGTGCTGGCTCTGGTAGATGGTCAAGTGAAATTATCCATCACCTTGAAATTGAAAGATTAACATTAGTTGAACCCTCATCTGCTTTTAAGTTATTAAAAAAAATCTTTTCTAATAATAATAAAGTATCTTTAATTAATGAATCAATAGAAGATTTATTGATAAAAAATAAAAAGTTAAGAGAATCATTTGATTTGGTTTATTGTTTTGGCGTATTACATCATACCTCTTCAATATCAAAAGGTTTTTCTGAGATTTGTAAGTTGGCAAAACCTGGGGGAATTATTTTTTGTTATTTGTATTATAACTTAGATAATCGTCCAATCTTTTATAAGTTAATTTATAGTTTGTCTATATTGCCAAGAATATTTATTTCTAGACTCCCATCTTTTCTGAAAAATTTTTTATGCGATTTAATAGCAATATTTATATATTTACCATTTGTAAATCTGGCAAGGCTTTTTCCTAATAATAAGAGTATACCCTTAAATTCTTACGCTGATAGAAGTTTTTTTAGCATCCGAACAGATTCAAGAGATAGATTTGGAACTAGAGTTGAAAGAAGAATTTCTAAAATAGAAATAAAAAAACTTTGTCTTAAAAATGGCTTGGAAGATATTCAATTTTCAGAAGATTATCCTTATTGGGTTTTCAGTGCAAAAAAAATTTAAGTTAAATAATAAAAAAAGATTAACTTTTTAAAAGGGATTTTTAAGTCCTATGTTTGAAGCTTTTTTTTTAAATATACTTTTATCAATTTCATTTTTGTAAATGTATTTTAAATTCTCTAATCTTTCATAATATTCTTGTTCACCAATTTCAATTATTTTTTCATAAAAATTAAGACTATATTCTAAAACATCAGTTTTATAATTAAACAATTTAATATTTTTAAAAATAAACTTTGGCATAATTGGAATTGTTTCATTATTTATAATATCTTCCAAAAACAGAGATTCATCATTAAAAGGTTCTGGCATGAAAAACCAAAATTTTGATTTTGATATATTTTCATTTTTTTGTGTTTTCCTGCTAAAAAAGTTCTTTTGATTCCCTTCTCCATACATACAAAAATTTACTTCTTTGTTGTATAAGGATCTTATAAATATATGATCTTTAGAACATAATAAACCTGAATAGCCATATATATATATTTTATTTTTTTTGAATTTTTTCATTGAATTTATTAAAAATTAAATAAAGTAGTTTGAATTCAACCATATATTTAGACTTATAAGATTCCATAATCTTGATGAGAAATCGCAAGTACCAACCATATGAAGATTTAAGTAACTCTTAATTTCTTCTCCCTTGTTTCTAATAATATCTTTTTGAATTAACTCTTCAATATTGGCATAACTAATATCTTTAAGAGGTCCTCTTAACCATTTACTCATAGGCACATCAAAACCTCTTTTGGGAGCATTATAAACATCGATATCTATATATTTTTTAAGTATTTCCCTTAAAATATATTTGCTAGAAAAAGAAAAGGCTTTTTTTCTAATTAATAAATTTTCTGGTAATTGCCATGCATACTTTGCGATTCTTTTATCTAGAAATGGTGCTCTTGATTCAACTGATGCAGACATTGTTGCCCTATCAGATTTCGTAAGAACACTTCCATGAAGGAAGTTATTTATATCATCTTTCATATAACCTCTTAATCCACATGATAGATAATTATTAAAAATACTTTCCTCAGAATTATTTATTAAAGTTTTTAATTCTGGATATATTTCATTAACTGCTTTGTAAATTGATTTCTCGTCTAGAAAAGCTTTAATTATTCTTCTCGCTTTTTGTTTTCTTGTAATATCTTTTCTATATTTCACATCAATTGAGAAGTGAAGAATATATTGTAAAAACTTTAATAAATTTTTTTTATTAATACTAGAATCTATACTCTTGAGAATTATTAAAGCTTTATATTTTTCATAGCCTCCAAATAGTTCATCAGCCCCGTCTCCAGTTAATACGCCTTTTATATTTTTTTCTCTTACAGTTTTTGAAATTGCTAGTAAAGGGAGCTGCGACATATCAGTTAATGGTTCGCAATTAATTTTAGACATTTGATTAACTAGAGGAATAATATCTATTCCTTTTACTTTTATTTCATGGTGGTCAGTATTGAAATGATTAGCAACTTTTCGAGCAAGGTACTCATCTTTATAGGAATTAGTTTCTTTTTCTTCATATACTGCTGTAAATGTTTTGATTTTTTTTTCATTAATTTTTGAATAAATTGCGGTTATTAGAGAACTATCAATACCTCCTGATAACAACATTGCTATTTCAGTATCTGCAGAACTAGTTTCCTTAATAACATTTTCTAGTAATTTTTCTAATTCAAGTATTGCGTCTTCCTCCTTTTTTTTTGGAATATTATTTGATTCGAATTCTTCTATTGACCAATACACACAATCTTTTTTGTTTATTTTAATTAAATTATCATTTTTATTATCTAATTTAAACTCTATTTTTGTACCTGGCATAACTCTGAAAACATTTTTATAAATTGTTTTTTCTGATGCTATGAATCCTTTTCTCAAGTATTCTTCAAGACCAGATTGACTAATTTCAAGATTATTTTTTGATATTTCTTTTATTGCATTCAAGTCAGAAGAAAATATAATTCTTTCATCTTGACATGCAATTTTTTCTTTATACCAATATAGTGGTTTCTCCCCAAATCTATCTCTAACTATACTTAGGATTTGTTTTTCTCTATCCCAAGTTGCAAAGGCATACATTCCATTTATATCATTTAATATCTTAGTCTCTCCAAATTTTTCAATAGATTCCAATAAAATTTTGGTATCACTCGAACCTTTTGTAATTATCCCTCCCCTATCTCTAGTTTTTAAAATATCAAGTTCTCTGTAATTATAGATTTCACCATTATAAATCATTATTGTCCTACCACTTTTACTTATCATGGGTTGGTTTCCTCTATAACTTAAATCAATAAGAGATAATCTTGTATGTACTAAAAGTGGTTCATGTACTTTTCCTATCCATTCATCTTGATGATCGGGGCCTCTATTTTTTAGAATTTTTTTTTACTTTATTTATTACATTTTCTTTTTCTTCTATACCCATCTTTGATGGAAATATACCAAAAATTCCACACATAAAATTATCTTAGAAATTAAATTTTTAGATGTAAAAATTTATTTATTTTATAAATATACTATACCAATTTTGAATATAAAAATTTTAAAATAAAATCTAATTTATCCTCTATATAAATAAACATATATTGATTTATTTTAAATTATAAATAAAAATTTTTTAATTATCTAAAAAATTTTTATATACATTTATTGTTTGCTTTACTATCTCATGCTCTGTAAAAATTTTAAAGCATTTTTCTTTAGAATATAATAATTTTTTTTGGAGACTTTTATTTTCGTAATCTTTATAAATATTTTTTATACAAGCACTATAGTCTTCAATAGTATTTCTTTTTGCGATGTATAACATTCTCTCATCAAAGATTCCTGATGTAGCATTTTCTGAACATATAACTGGAATTTCTAAAGACATTGCCTCAATAATTGATCTTGATAGTCCTTCACCATAGAGAGAAGGGACTACTAAAATAGGCTTATTAAAATTAATTGTTAAAAGAGGATTTTCCTTATTTCCTAAAAATTGTATATTATTAAAAATATTATTTGCTTCTTCAATTTCTTTACTCTTTATATAGTCCTTACTTTTTGAATTAATTGATCCAAAAATATAATTATTATAATCATTATTTGATTTTGCTAATTCAAGAAATAATCTTATGCCTTTAGAAATAAGTAATCTTCCACAAAAAATAATATTCACAGTCTCTATGTTGTTTGAGCATTTTTCGTGATCAGTATCCCAACCGTAAGTACTAGGTATATCCCTCTTTAAATATATTTCAGGAATTCCTGATCCATAAATAAGGTTACATTTGTAAGACTTTTTTTTATCTATGTGCTTATAGTAGAAATCTAAATCATGCTTATTTTGGAAAATAAATGACCCTCTACCTTTTGAGTAAGTAATTAAGCTATTTCTTGATAATTTATGTGTTGAAAGGAAAAGTATTATTTTTAGAATAAATTTTAGGAAGATGCAAGAGAAAGGGCTAGTAGATAGCCTCCCAAAACCAGTAAATGAAAGAACATTTGGTATATTAAAAATATATGCAGTTATTGCAGTAGCAAGATTTGCCTTAAGTGTATGTGAATGTAATAGTTTAGGTTTAATTACTTTTATAAAAAAAATCATTCTTATCAATGATCTTGAAAATTCAAATGGATTTATTTCTATAGCATTTTGTGATATGTACCATAAAAAGTTTATAGAATTTTCTTCTAAAAATTGAGTAAAATTATCATAAGGACTTAATGTAACTACATAATTAGTTTTTTTTAAAGTTTTAATAAGGAGATTTCTGTAATGAAATAAGTACCAACTAGAGTTTGCAATTAGTAAAATTGGTCTATTTTTTCTTTTTTTCATAATAATATTAATTAAAAAAAAGCAATATAAATATCCTCTTGAAAAATAAATTTATCATAAATTATAAAGATACCCACTAATTCAGTAATTTATCAAAAAAATAATAAAATAAACATCATCAAAAAATTAAATTTAATATATATTTATTTTTGATTTGTTAAAAAAATTTTGTAATACATTTATGTAGTGTATTAAGAATTTAATATTATAATTTCTAAATAAATAATGTAAATTTATAATAATTAATCAATCCAAAAGATCTGTAGATTATTTTTTCATTAATTAGTAGTTCATGTTTTTAATAATTCCTAGTTTAATTTGTATTTTTTTAACTCTAAAATCAATAGATATTTTAATAGGACTTGGCAATAAATTTAAGATCTTAGATTATCCTGATTCAAGAAAAAAGAATTTTATTCCAAAGGTGAGAATTGGAGGATTTTCCATTTTAATTGGATCATTTTCTTTTGTCGTAATATCCTTTTTCTTATTAAGACTTGAATATTATGAAATTTCTCATTTGCTTGAAATTACAATAATTTGTTCCATATTAATTTATTTTGTTGGATTGATGGAGGACTTTTTGAAAACCTCACCTTTTTTGAGATTGTTTCTTCAAATAATTGTTGCATCACTAGCTTTCAAAAGTGGTTTAGTAATTAGATTTGATTTCTTGGATAATATTCTTGATCAATATTTATTAAACATATTAAGTTATTTATTTACTTGTTTTTGGATTGTTGGAGGTATTAATGCTATCAACTGGTTAGATGGTTTAGATGGATTAGCTTCTGGAATATCTTCTATATTATTTATCGCATTATCTATTTTTAGTTTTAGTTTGAATTTAATTCCACATGCTATTTTTGCTTCATCTATTGCGATATCATCATTTGGTTTTACACTAAGAAATTCTTATCCATCTAAAATACTTATGGGTGATGGGGGCTCATATTTTTTAGGATTTACTCTTTCTGGATTAAGTATATGTCTTCTTAACTCTCGTTATTTAGAGAGTATTTCTTTACTGAATTTAATTAAGTATTACTCTCCTTTATTTATTCTAGCTTTACCCTATTTTGACTTCGTAAGAGTTATATTAACTAGATTAATTAATGGAAATTCTCCATTTTTTCCGGACAGGTTGCACATACACTATAGAATGTTAGATTCTGGGATAAGGTATGAATTAGTAGTTAACTTACTATATATAATTTCTTTTTTAACATTGCTGCCTACTTTGATTATTAACCTATCGTAGTATTTATTAAAAAAAAGATAGAAATTTATTTAATGGCTGCCTTGGATTTATAGATAATCAAACTTGCTTTTCTTATTTAAAAATGGTTAAGAAGTATTTAAAAAAGATTCTTTATTAATCAGATATAATTTTTTTTCAATTTAATATCATAATAAAAATTTAAACTTTCTAAATCAGTTGCTAGATTAAAAATCTCCATAATTTCATAATAAGAATTCAACCAATAAATCCAGCAAAACAAGTTAAAAGGTATTCTCTTATTTTTAGGGAAAACTTTTGTAATTAGGATCCATCACCAATTCTCCACAAATTCAATCCTGCCTCTAATACCTTTTTGGGATCTACAATTGATCTGGCATCAAATACCCAAGATGGAGATCTCATTTCCCTATAAACTTGATGCCAATCAATATTTTTATATTCATTCCATTCTGTGATAATAAGAACCGCATCAGAATTAGAAAAAGCTTTTTCAAGATTTGATGTAGTATCCCATTTGCCAATATTGCTAGAATCATAATTCACTTTATAAATATTATCTTTTGAATTAAATACTCTCTCTAATTCCTCTTTTATTTGACTTTTGTCAACTTTGGGATCATGAATTATTAAATTCGCTCCCTCTTCAAGCAAATCTTTGCAAATTATAATTGCTGCTGACTCTCTTGTATCATTTGTATTCGCTTTAAATGCGAATCCTAAGATGGTAATTTTTTTGCCAGAAAGTGTACCAAAAAGTTTTTTTGCAATAAGTTTTGATATTCTATGCTGATGCCAAATGTTTATATTTACAACTTCCTCCCAAAACAAAGCAACTTCTGGTAATCCGAAGTATTCTGATAAGTAAACTAAATTTAAGATATCTTTCTTAAAACAACTGCCACCAAATCCTGGCCCTGAATCTAAGAATTTTGAGCCTATTCTACTATCCGAACCTATTGCTCTTGATACTTCTCTAATATCCGCACCAGTCGCTTCACATAATGCGCTAATTGAGTTGATTGAACTTATCCTTTGTGCTAAGAAGGCATTTGCCGTAAGTTTTGCTAGCTCACTACTCCAGACATTAGTTTTTAATATCTTTTTTTCAGATACCCAATTTTTATACACTTTAGATAATGCTTCTATTGGCTCTTCTCTTTCTCCCCCTATTAAAACTCTATCAGGATTTATGAGATCGTTAATTGCATTTCCCTCTGAAAGAAATTCAGGATTTGATAAAACATCAAATGTAGATGGATTACTCTTGTTAGTACTGGATTCTTTTGAAGCATTAAGAATTGCTTTTATCGTTTCTGCAGTTCTTACAGGTAAGGTGCTTTTTTCTACTACTATAGTGTGACCTTCAGAGAACTTCGCTACTTGTCTGGCTGAAGCCTCTACCCACTTTAAATCGCTTGCTTTGCCAGCTCCTATACCTTTTGTTTTTGTTGGAGTATTTACAGAAATAAATATCAAATCAGCTATTCTTATTTTTTCTTCAAGCAAACTTGAGAAATGTAAATTCTTACCTCTACACCTCTGAATAATTTCTGCTAAGCCTGGTTCATATATGGGCAATTTGTTAAGATCTGTACTATTCCAAGCTTCAATTCTCTTTATATTGACGTCAATTACATATATTTGAAGGTTAGGACAATTATCTGCTATTACTGCCATTGTAGGACCACCTACGTATCCTGCACCAATACAGCAAATATTTTTTATTTCCAAGAATGCCCTCGTATTAACCTATTAGTAATATTATAAATTATTGCAAGTTTCCTTCACAAAGTTTACTGAAGAAATGAATATAATTTCTATATTTAAGTGTGATATTTTATATCAAATATTACTACTCCATAATTAATAATTGTTTAATTAAAAAGGTATTTGATATAAATTTTATGAGCCTCTTAAAACGCTTATATGAAAGGATATATGAAGAAATTTATTATTTAAGCCCTTATTCCATTAGAAGCAAATTAGCTTTATTTATGTTTACAAGAAAAGGTTATAAGTGGGCAAAGGTAAACGACTTAGATCTAAGTAAGGATGGATATCCTCCAAAAAGAGGATTAGAAAAAATATATGATCATGACTTTAATGATGTTATACCTATCTTTGAAAACTCATTATTGGAAAATCTCCTAATTGAAAAATCTCTTTTTATACAAATTGGGGCATCCTCTGGTAAAGATGTTGCTTACTTTGCGAAAAAGTACAAATTAAATGAATTTATTTATACCGATGTAGCTTTAGGAGCTGTTAATTATGCAACTCAGAAATATGGGAATTTAAAAAATATTACTTTTATTCGATCTAGTGCAACTGAAGTAGCAAAGATTAATCTTAATTCTATTAATCGTCATCAAAAAGTAATTATATTAATTAAAGGAATAGCTGGTTACGTTGATCCTAGAGAGATAAATTTTGTTTTTAAGCAATTTTTAGGATTAGATAATGAAATCTATATATTCTTGTGCGATTCAGTAAAAACAAAAAGCAATCATAAGAAAATTTATGAAGGGAAGATGAGATATATGTATTTTTCGTATAACTATAAAAAAATTGCTGAAACTGAAAATTTCAAAACTATTGAATGGAAACAATTTAATCCTTCTAAAGAAGAACAAGGTCCATCAAGAGTATTTGGAATATTTTACAAGAAAGCTTAAAAATCTAAGATTTTTCTACTATTTACTTTTTTACAAACGATATTTATCTACTTATAGTTTTTTTAATTTATCAACTATTAAGTAAAGGGTGATAAAATTGAGTTATAGTAGAAAATTTAGAGTCATAAGAACCAATCAATTCAAATCAGTTTATCATCGGAATTTCTTGTTTTTATCACGATAGTGCGGCTTCATTAATACGTGATGGTGAGATTATTGTGGCTGTTCAAGAAGAAAGATTTACAAGAAAAAAGCATGATTCTAGATTTCCTATAAATGCAATTCGATATTGTCTTCGATCTCAAAATATTGATTTAAGAGATATTAAATTCATTATCTACTATGAAAAACCGCTTTTAACTTTCGAGAGATTATTAGAAACTTATCTTGGAGTTGCTCCCAGAGGATTACGGTCGTTTATTGCAGCAATGCAAGTCTGGTTAAAAGATAAATTATTTTTAAAATCAGAACTTAAGAAGCAATTTAAATCCTTGCAAAACGAACTTGTACCTAATTGTAAACCTCATATCCCTGAATTCTTATTTTCAGAACATCATCAATCACATTCTGCTGCTGCTTTTTATCCTAGTCCATTTAAAGAAGCAGTCATACTTTGCATGGATGGAGTAGGGGAGTGGGCAACTACATCTGCTTGGATAGGGAAAAGTAATAAAATCAACCCTCTTTGGGAAATCAGTTTTCCTCATTCTTTAGGACTTCTATATTCAGCATTTACTTATTATTGTGGATTCAAAGTTAATTCAGGTGAATATAAATTAATGGGCCTTGCTCCATACGGAAGACCAAAATATGTTGAAAAAATCAAAGAGCAATTAATTGATATTAAAGATGATGGCACATTTAAACTTAATGTTGATTATTTTAAATATCATCGTGGGTTCCAAATGACAAGCAGGAAGTTTAATAAACTTTTTGGTGCACCTCCGAGAGAGAGAGAGGGAGAACTTACTCAATTTCATATGGACTTAGCGGCATCAATCCAAATTGTTACAGAAGAAGTAGTAATCAAACTTGCTAGGTCTCTACAAAAAGAAACAGGTATGAAAAATATTTGTCTTGCAGGTGGAGTCGCATTGAATTGCGTTGCTAATGGTAAGCTATTAGAAGAAAAAATATTTGATAATATCTGGATTCAACCTGCAAGTGGAGATGCAGGTTCTTCCTTAGGAGCGGCACTTCTTGGTTGGCACGAATATTTAAAGAAACCCAGAAAAGTTAATTCAAATGATTCTATGAAGGGCACTTTCCTAGGATGTTATTTTTCTAATGAAGAAATTATTGCTTATTTAAAAGATATAAATGCACCTTTTAAATCACTAGAAGATTGCGATCTTTTTGAAAAACTTGCTGAAATTCTTTCCGAAGGAAAAGTTGTTGGTTGGTTTAATGGACCTATGGAGTTTGGACCTAGAGCTCTTGGAGCACGATCAATATTAGGAGATCCTCGTAATAAAGAAATGCAAAGCATTATGAACCTAAAAATTAAAAATCGAGAGAGTTTTCGTCCTTTTGCACCTTCAATCCTGGAAGAAGATGTTACTAATAAATTTGAAATAAATGTCAAAAGTCCTTACATGTTATTAGTCGCACCCGTTAAAAAGGGACTTCGTAAAAAAATAACAAAAGAGGAACAGAAACTCTTTGGGATTGAGAAACTCAATATTCCTAGATCTTCACTTCCCGCAATCACACATGTTGATTATTCAGCAAGAGTTCAGACAGTTAGCAAAGAAACTAACCCTCGTTATTACAACTTGATAAATGCATTTAAAGAAAAAACAAAATGTCCTGTGCTTGTTAATACTTCATTCAATGTAAGAGGAGAACCTATCGTTTGTACTCCTCAAGATGCATATCGTTGTTTCATGAGGACAGAAATGGATATACTTGTTCTTCAAAATCAAATTCTTATTAAGAGTGAGCAAACTAAAATTGAAAGTGAAGAGAAGTTCGAAAAGGAATTTGATCTTGATTAATTATGAAAGAAAGTATTCCAGAAAAGCAGCTTAGAGAATTTGGATTCCTAATTGGATTTGGTTTTCCAATATTTATTGGATGGATCATACCTGCTATGAGTGGGCATATTTTTAGGTTTTGGTCCCTTTGGGTTGGCTTACCATCGTTAATGCTAGGAATTATAAAACCAAGTTTACTTTATTATCCTTATAGGGTATGGATTTCGCTTGGAGTTATTCTTGGTTGGATTAATGGTCGGGTAGTATTAGGATCAGTTTTTCTAATAGTTCTTCTACCAATTTCTTTTATCATGAAAATATTTAGTTATGACCCTCTTAGGAAAAAGAAAAGTAATGAAATATCTTATAGAGAAAAAAAATTAGGTAAGGATATAGATATGAGGCGAATTTTTTAAATCATGAGAGATTTTATAGAATTATCAAAAGATATTTGGGACTTTTTAAAATTGCGTAGGAAATATTGGTTAGCACCTTTAATCCTTACACTTTTATTGCTAGGAGCACTTATAATTTTTACTCAAGGATCTGTATTCGCTCCACTTATATATACTATTTTTTAATAGAAAATTAGATTTGAAAATAATGAGAAATTTAAACTTTAATAAAAAAGTTATTTTTATCAATATATTAATCTTTGCGTTTTTTTTATTAAGTCCTCCAACTGCCTTATTGGGATATCGAATTAGTAAAAATCTGATTGCAAAAGTCAGAGGTCGTTCAACAGATCCAAGAGCAGATGCTGACCAATTCAAGGATAAAAATTTCTCTCATCAATTGTTCATAGAAAAAGAAAGTTTGGAAATGGAATACAAGTCATATATTGGATGGAGACCTAAAGTTGTAAATTTGAAATACACAAATATAGAAAAGCCATACAATGCTCGTTCTTCAGTTTTGCAAAATCTTTCTGACTCTACTTGGTTTTTTGGAGGATCAACAATCTGGGGAATTGGTTCTTCAGATAAAGGTACTATTCCAAGCTTATATGCAAGTAAAAGTAATTCTCCAGTATTTAACTTTGGAGAACAATCTTGGCAATCTCGACAATCATTAAATCAACTCATTTCTGCTATAGGAGATGGGCATCAACCAAAAATTATCATTTTCTATGATGGGGTAAATGATTTAGCCACAGGCTGTAAGACAGAATACAACGAGATACCAGTACATTCTCGACAAAATATGTTCTCAACTTATATCAAGGATAAAAGAGAAATTATAAATACAAATAAAATTATTAAATTCCTCCTTGAACCTTATTCAGGTTTGCAAAGAAAATTATCTAAAAAAAGATCCCCCGAAAATTGGAATTATGATTGCATACATGATACGAAAAAAGCAAATAGTGTTGCCTCTCATCTAGTCAATAATTGGTATAGTGCTTATCTAGTTTCCAAAGCCAATAAAGCAAGGTTTATTGCAATTCTTCAACCATATAACAAAAATGTAATTTCCAAGGAAAAAGAACTATTTCAGAAGATTTATCCATTAATTAAAAAATTGATAAAGCAAAAATGTTTATTAGATAAAGAATTCTGCTCTACATTCGTAGATGGCTCTAAATGGATTAATCCTAATTCAAATTACTTTCTAGATATTTGTCATCTCATTCAAGAAGGTAATGATGTAGTTGCAGAAAAAATAATTAACCTAACAAAAAAATTTGGAGAGAATTATTAATTATTGAATGTTTCTTTTGGGAAAGGAAAAGACTTGGAAGTTATTCTTCAATCTAAAAACTATTTTACATAATTTCTAAAATTTAAATTAAATAACCAAATGCAAGCAAAAGCTATAACTGCTATTTCTCCAAGCTCTTCTATGATTATAAAAAATACTCTGCTAGATAAAAGCATAATATGACTTTCGAAAGTTAAAAATTTTACTAAATTTGCTGAAATATAGTCTATAAATATTCCAAAAAATGCCATTAAAAAATATAACTTATAATTATTAAAAATAAATCTTTGCACTTCTTTATTATTTTTCATTATGCCTGGCAATGAAAGTAAAAAGAGTAACAAAAAAACTGAAGACCAATAAATTAATTCTGAAAAATCTTTTAACCTTATAAACTCGTTTGCAGATATTACTTTATGAAAGTAACTATTATTAATTATGTTTATATAAAACCTATCGTGTAATTGTAAAGAGTCATCTAAAAATAAATAAAAATAAATTATTGGAATTGAAAACGCTCCCCATAATCTTTTGGAAAATATTAGTGTAAAGGAAAGTATACTACACCATAAAAGAAGTATGTATTGATAATGTTCAAAATAACCTGCATCTAATCCTGGAGAGAATAAATCAGAATAGATAATTGATTCCTTTGATAATGGGAAGAATAATTCTCCAAATTTCCAATCTAATGCCCAACCTGCGAATTGAATAATAATTGTACTTGTAATTAATAATCCGAAAATTTTTATCAATTTATTCAATTTTAAGATATTTTTCTTCACAAAAAGTTTATATGCCTTAACTTTATTTTATCTTAGATTTGTATGATTTAATAATCCAATAATATTTATTTTATTAGATCAATAAATGGATTTAAATCAAAATATGAATTATTAAATTTTTATTTGTTTATAAAAATAATTATGTTATGATTTTTGCTGAATTTAATTTAATTGTGATTCTATAATTTCCTTTGATTGAATTATGAAGTTTAAAAAAATATATAGATTTTATATATATCCTTATAAGTTGAGATTAGCAAGTTATTTGAGAATAAAACCTTTAATTTTGTGGGATTGGTATGGTAGAAGAAAATGTACAAATCCTCCTCCATCAATAATAAAACATCAGATACTTCTTCGGCATGGTATTAAGTTAGCTCATTGGATTGAGACTGGTACATTTGTTGGAGATACAACTAAATTTTTATCAAAAAATTTCAAACGGGTTTTTACTATTGAGGCTTCAGAAGAATGTCTTAAAATAGCTAAAAAACATCTTGGTAATAGGTCAAATATTGCATTTTATAGTGGGACTTCTGAAGATATCTTTGAACCTTTATTGAAAAAACAAAAAGGAAGTATAAATATATGGCTTGATGCTCATTATTCTGGAGGTATAACTCACAAGGGTTCTAATTTATCATCAATCATTAAAGAACTTTCTGTAATTTCTAATAATATAAATCAATTTGATCAAATTGCAGTTTTTATCGATGATATTGATGGTCACTTTTTTGATCCAATAAGTTATCCAAAAATTGATTACTATGTTGAGTGGGCTAAAAATAATAAATTGGATTGGATCATTGAAAATAACATATTTATAGCTAAAACAAGATTTAATCGAGTTGAATTATGCATTGAATAAATTTTTTAATTAAAAATCTAAATTTTTGATTAGGATTGCAAAAAATAATGTTTTTATTAATAAAAATTCCTTACAATCAAATCCTAAAATATAGCTTTAAACTTAGCTTAATATTTATGAGTTTAGACCTATTTAATATTATTAACTCATAGATTGTGAGTTATATTTTTCGAGAGAGAAGAAAATATAAGGAGTCAGTCAAATTATTATTGTCTATTATTAATTAAGAATTAAAAATATTTCTTCACTTTTTCTTCCTTAACATTATGTATATAAACAGTTTGATTTTTCATTTAGTTTAGGAATCACTTGAATACTGTTCTAGAAAGCTTGCTACAACTTGTAAATCTCTAGAAGCATTTTAAAGTTCAGAATTAAATAAGCAAAGGCTATAAAGTACTATAAGTTTTAAGGCAGTTATGAAAGAGATCTTTAGATCAATAGACATAGCTGTGTTACGCTTGGGGCCATAGCTCAGCTGGTAGAGCACCTGCATGGCATGCAGGGGGTCAGCGGTTCGAGTCCGCTTGGCTCCATTAGGTTTTTAGGGATTTGAGGACATA